>ERZ779851.13-NODE-13-length-147821-cov-8.406386_pt1 | contig 147821 bp, 173 predicted proteins | sample MGYA00511094_ERZ779851 | MGnify/ENA primary metagenome ERZ779851 (study PRJEB29588, sample SAMEA2155512) | human gut metagenome | biome: human gut; feature: human-associated habitat; material: faeces | place: Denmark | collected 2008/2010 ...
AATAATATACTTTCATGTTTGTGTAGGATTGCTAAATCCTGTTTCCTGTGTTGTCTGTGCTTTCGATGCATTCCTAACATAATATCCACCTTAATTTGCTTCAATGGTTTCTACCAATTTGATTTGAGCATTTCCGTAAAAGTGTCCGTGCCCATCTGCCACAGTGAGTATATCCATGCATTAACTCTGCATGATTTTAACGAAATCAATATTGTCAATCACGCAGTAACACTTCACTCCCGATATCGCAAACCTTAGCTGCCATCTTTTTTATCTCCTGTCTTTTCATTTGATTTCTCTCCTTCAACCTCTGGCGTGATATGGTCTTTAACATAGTTGATATATAACTTAAAAGCGATTATTGTGATGCCTTCGCATAACATATACATCCTTGCTATCCAAACATAGAAAACACTAGAATAAAAAAAGCAAAATAAAGCAAGAATTATCAAGTTTCCACATAAGCAGACACGCAATAATATGCTTTTGCAATGGCGTAACACTTCGACTTCCAGTTTACTGCGTTTCCAACCTAACATACCGTCACCCTTCGTTTATTTTTCTTAATCGGTTTCACCCATGTTATCTTCAACATTTGTGATTTCTACCAATTTGATTTGAGCATCTCCGTAAAAGTATTCTATGGAATGTACCGAACTCGGCGGCTCGTATGACAGCACTTTAAGCTCTATGTCCTTACCCTCTTCAAACAAAGAGAAATCTTTCGGCTTTACCTTATAGCAAGAGTTTTCTCCGTCTTCATCGGTGAGAGTTACATAATAGGTCGTATTTGTTACGACTTTGCTGTCAGGAATATAGATATAATCTCCACCATAATACCCATCATACCCGTATGCGTAGATGCTATAACCGTAGTTTTTTCGGTATGTTGTTTCCTTAGTGAACAGCTCTGTGACCGTTGCTTCTATCTGCGTTTCTGTAATAGTCTGTTCTATAACCGATGAAGTGACCGGCTCTGCCACATCATACCTCACACCAGAGATTATAAGGCTCAAAAAAACTAACAAAACAGAAATTACCCAAATAGGTAATAGTTTTTCTTCCTGCATATTATTTCATTCTCTTTCCAAATCGGTCTTTTTCTTCTTTTCGGCATAGCTGCATCGAAAGTCTACTGCTTTCTTTAAGGGTTCGAGCAGCTTTTGAACTCTGTCTGCCTCTTTGATTACAGGCGGCACATTACTGCCCCGCAGATTGTCGCCGAAGCGCACTTTAGCCTGATTTATCTTTTCGGTCAGCATATCGTAAGCGTTCTGTTCCGTCAGAAAAGCATTAGCATACTTTACAAGCTCGCTTACATACTGCTGAGCCGCCTTTTTCGTAGGAGACGTATGCAGGAAATCTCCATTATAGCAAATACGATAAAAACAGCGGTCTTCGGCTATTCGCGAACGCTCAATATAGCTTTTAATCTCAAAGTCCTTTGCTCTAAATTTTTCCATATAAATGCCTTCCCACATAATACAAATTTTTCATTTTTAATCTTGATAATATTATAGCATATAATCGCTCATTAGTCAAGTGCATACTGACAAAAAGAGCGGCACATTTTGTGCCGCTCATATAGCCCATGCTTGTTTTGACTTCCGTTATTACCGCATTACCCATCAACATACATTGTTTCTAAACTCTCAATAGCTTCAACCACTTCATCATTAATAGAAGCGCTCTGCTTTTTTGAATAACGGTCACGGAGAGAAGATAAACAATCGGGGTAAATCTCGTCAAGAACTGTATCTATTCTAAAGGCTTGGGGGTTAAGCCTTGCGAGAGAGTGATACACATATGACAAAATAAATCCCAGTGCGAATACAGAAAAAACAATTGTTAATATTAAAAAAATAACTTTTGCACACGAACCCAATTCTTGCCCTGACGACCTATATAAATACTGAAAATAAACTGCTAATATAACAAAAGGGCTTCCCAGACACTTAGCTGCTTCGCATTTTTCCTCGTGACCGTCAACTAATTCGGCAATTAGCCTTCTATCTCCTTTGATTGTCTGATAGTTTTCTTTAGCCCAGTGCATAAGTTCAAGTCTTTCAGGACTGAAGTCTCCCCATGCCCGTGAATAAAAAAATGACATATCTATTCACCCCATTCAAGTTCAAATTCATTTTTTAACAATATTATAACACACTTCCGCTCACTAGTCAAGTGTACTATAACAAAAAGAGCGGCACATTTTGTGCCGCTCATATAGTCCATGCTTATTAGAAGAAAATTCTTTCTTCAATATAAGCCTTGACCTCTGTCAGCGGAATGCGAACCTGTTGCATAGTATCACGCTCGCGAACTGTTACACAACCGTCGTTCTCGGTATCGAAATCGTAAGTAATGCAGAACGGAGTACCAATTTCATCCTGTCTGCGATAACGCTTGCCGATAGCTCCCGCATCATCGAAGTCCACATTGAAATACTTTGCAAGCTCGTCATGAAGCTCTCCTGCCTTCTCGCTGAGCTTCTTGGACAGCGGAAGGATAGCCGCCTTTATAGGCGCTAAAGCGGGATGCAGATGCATAACAACACGGATAGAACCGTCTTCGAGCTGTTCCTCGTCATAAGCATCGCATATTATTGCTAAGAATAAGCGCTCAACGCCCAGCGACGGCTCAATGACATACGGAATATACTTTTCGTTGGTCTCCGGGTCGAAGTATTCAAGGCTCTTGCCGGAGGTCTTCATATGCTGTGTCAGGTCATAGTCTGTACGGTCGGCAACGCCCCAGAGTTCTCCCCAACCAAATGGGTACAGGTACTCAAAGTCGGTAGTAGCCTTGGAATAGAAGCAGAGTTCTTCCGGACTATGGTCGCGAAGTCGAATATTTTCTTCCTTTATGCCAAGAGAGAGCAGGAAGTTCTTGCAGTAAGTGCGCCAATACTGAAACCACTCCAAGTCTGTGCCGGGCTTGCAGAAAAATTCAAGCTCCATCTGCTCAAATTCACGCACACGGAAGATGAACTGTCCCGGCGTGATTTCGTTGCGGAAAGACTTTCCCACCTGCGCAACGCCAAAAGGCACTTTTTTACGGCTTGTACGCTGAATGTTTGCAAAGTTGACGAAAATACCCTGCGCTGTTTCAGGACGAAGATATATTTCGTTCTTGCTGTCCTCGGTAACGCCCTGAAACGTCTTGAACATCAGATTGAACTGACGGATATCGGTAAAGTTCGTTGAACCGCAATTCGGGCATTTTATGCCATTCTCCCTTATGTAGGTCATCATCTGCTCATTTGTCCAACCATTGGCATCGCCGCCGTTATCCTCAATGAGCTTATCGGCGCGATGACGGGTCTTGCAGTCCTTGCAGTCCATCAGAGGGTCGGAAAAGCCTCCAACGTGTCCTGATGCTACCCATGTCTGCGGGTTCATCAGTATTGCGCTGTCAAGTCCTACATTGTACTTGTTCTCCTGAATGAACTTCTTGCGCCACGCCGCCTTGATGTTCGTCTTCAGCTCAACGCCAAGATTACCATAATCCCATGTGTTCGCCAGACCGCCGTAAATCTCGCTTCCTGCATAGACAAAGCCTCTTCCTTTACAGAGCGCAACGATTTTGTCGAGGGTCTTTTCTGTGTTGTTCATATCATTAATTCCTTTCATCGCCCCACATGGCTTGTGGGGACAAATTACAGTTGCGCGGCAAAATTGCCGTCAATTATATAGTATATCCCATTTTCTACATAATGTCAAGTAATGACATCGAAATTATACAAAAAGAGCGGCGTGTCTGCGCCGCTCAATCGTTTATTTCACTGATGTGGTGTAAATAGAACCTGTTTTTGCTCTCAACTCATTTACCCGTTTTTCACACCGTTTATATTCCTCAATCTTTTTTAGTGTGCTGTCTCTTGTACCATTGAACAGCATGAGAAGAAAAAAGACAAGCAATGCAACAATCCGAAAAGCATTACTTAGCAGGGCATCTTCCACCTGCATACTCAGAATAAACAAGACAATAAGGATAAAAAGACCTGATATAGCCACTATGGAATAAAATTTGCCCTTAATATCCTTGTTACTCTCTTCAGTGGGAATGGATATCTTAGCAGCTTCCAAGGCTCTCTTGGCTTCGCTTAGCCGTTTCTCTGCCTGCTCCAGTTCTTCTTGGAGCTGTTTCAGACTTTCAGAAGGGCTATCATGATTTTCTCTTACTTCGTCCATTACCTTTTTCCTTCCTAAGGGCTTCAACTTTTCTCTTCAACCTGTTCACTTGCTTTTCGCACCTATTACAGGCACTGACTTTCTTAGCAACCCTATCATTTCTAAGGCTCAATGTAATATAGATTTCATAAGCCGCAAGGAAAATGTACACAACCACAACGATTATATAAAAATAGTCGCTCAGCAACATCGCAACAAAGCATCCAAGCCCAATAACAGCAACCGTTATGCTGTCTTTGACCTTTTTTCTCTTGTTGCTCTCTGGTGGCAAAGCGGCTATTCCTTCTTCCTTTAAGGCTTTTCGAGCATTTTCTAGCTCTTTCTCAGCTCGCTGAAGCTCTTTCTGAAGATAATCAAGGCTATTATGGTAGTTGCCGGGCTTCTGCTGATTAATCGCCATACTCGATTGAAGTCCTTTTGCGCTTTTGAGTTTCATTCTCAGTAAGCTCAGCTTCAGCAGTTTTTTCATTCTCCGCTGTATTATAGCACCTTATTTCAACGTCTCTACTTTCCGCTGTCGGCTTCGCCATTACGAGAAAATAGCTACCGTTTTCATCGTCGAAACCTCTGCCAAGTGCAGTAAGCTCAGCTTCTTCGAGACCCATTTCGGAAATCTGGGCGTTGAGCTTATCCATAAAGTCCTTTACCCTCATAATTCTGTTCCTTTCTGCAAATGTTTATGCCGGGATTGTTGCCATTGAATTTTTTTGCATATATTGCAACATATTTTCAGCCGTTGGCTAATATCTCTTCTTTCTCACGAAGGATTTCACAGATTTCGTCTTTATTACCTGCCTTAGGGGCTATTGTGACATATACACTGTCGTCGATTTCGGTCAGGTCAGAAATTTCAAAATTATGAGAAAGTTCTGTTATGGAAACATCATTGGCACACACCATTAATTCGACATGAGTGAATATATTGGTATTTATGCATAAAAAACAAATCAGCACTGACCCCGCTATTCCAACAACCGCAGTTGCAGAGAAAAGCAAAACACGTCTAAGTGTAAGCCCCTCCCAAGAGGCAAGTGCCGATATGAAGCCAAATATGGAAAGAAATATCAATAACGTCAAGAGTGCCAGACAAAACATGGGAAGAGGTAAAATATAGGATTTATCTGCGATAATAGTGATTTTTTCAAAGATTTCTAATAGTGTCATTATATACCCTCTTTTCGGTTATTTCTTCCGTTGTAAGTTATCTCTCACGGTCTTCAATCCGTTTTTCATTTGCCGCTTCCTTCTCGGTTGCAACAAACTCCTTAACCCTTTGCATCGAATTTACGGATATAAGAGCTTCGTCCATTAAGACCTTATCTGTCTTTATATCGTCAAGTACCCGATATTCTCCATTTTTTCGATGAAGCAGGTCGAGAGCACCGCAGTTCGTGCTATCTGAATGTTCATTCGAAGTAATAGTGTAATCAACACCAAGAGCCAGAACCACATGGTTCGGGGCGTAGGCATCGCGGCGCTTTATTTCCTGTAATGCTTCATCCAGAGCTAAGTGTTCTGCATTCGCTTCGCGAGTTGTATTATCTGTGTTAAGCGAAACAACATAGAAATCGAAATCGCAGTTTTTCCCATGGTACTTATGACTTGCCATTGTTATGACCCCTTTCTCTCGTTTACTTATCGTCAGTTATGTCCTCGATGTCGTCGTCCTCGACTTCTTCGGAAACTGTCGGCACAGGCTGTAACAGCGGATTAACTGGTGTTATAGGCTCGGTGAGCGGCTCTTCAGACATCGCAGGAGCGGCAGGAGCTTCTGATGTAGGAGCAACGCCAAAGTTTGAAACAGGCACAGATGCGCCGCTCTTGGGCTTAGAAAGAGAAACGGAAGAAATAATTTTGTCTACCTCTGCTTCCTTGCTTGTGTCCGATGTCGCATCGTTTGCTTCCTGTGCGTTCTCTGCGTAAAAAATGTTGCTATCTCCGTTGTCAGCGCCATGAAGGAAGTATATTTCAGTGCAGTAGCCATTGGTAAGTAACTTAGCCTGATACCAAGAGAATTTCTCGTTCGGCTCTGCATAGCGATATACGATGTTAGCGTAGCCGTTCCTCAGAAACAGACGTGTAATCATACTGTTTTTGTATTCGTAACTTCCGATAGCCACACCCTTGCTGTTGTAGCCTGTCACAATGCCGGAATTGCCTTCATTATGAACAACATAGACCGTCCGGTCAGCAGGGCTAATAATGTACATATCCTTCGGTGAAAGCGTAATAGATATGCCCTTTCCCAAAACTATGCTGTTTCCATCTTTCTTGATTTCCATTATTTGTTTTCCTTTCTGAATTTACTTTTTGATAAGTCTGAAAAGGACTGCTCCGTATATATTCTCCTTTGGAACGAAACCGACGTATGGGCTTCTGCTGTCCAACGAGTTGTTACGGTTATCTCCCATCACGAAGTAACAGCCTTCAGGCACTATTACAGGGTACTCATGTGCTCCTTCATTGGTTCGTGTAGGCTCTTTTATGTAGTCTTCTTCAAGGGGCACATCATTCACCGATACTGTACCACTCTCAAAATCTATATCAACCTTGTCACCGCCTACGGCTATTACTCGCTTTATAATTGGTTTGGTAAGCTCTCCTGTGGGTTTTATCACAACGACTTCGCCACGCTCCACCGTTCTGCCGCTGAGAAGATACCCTATGTTGTTCGTTATAACGACATCGCCGTGATGATATGTGTTTTCCATGGATTGCCCGTCAACATTGACAATACGAAAACACAGCATAACAGAGCAGGCAACGATAAATACAGTTGCATATGGTATGAGCCAACTCTTTATTTCCTGCCACTGTTTCTTTCTTTTTGACTTTCGTTCTTGCTCGATTTCTTCAATCGGGCGTTTAATGTTACTCAATTATTCGCCTTTCCGCATTATGTTCTCTCAGAACAAGTAGCACCCGACTATACCCTGTATAGCCTCTTCAGAGCTAAACCCTTCCCGCATTACAGTCCACGCAGTAACGATATCACAGCGGTTGCATACCATCGTAATTGCGATGCAAGCAAATAAGACCGCCACCGTAACAAATAATGAAGCGACTATTCCAGTCGCGATAATGCCGAACTTTCTCTCTATGAAGTCAAGGAAACGACCGAAAATGCGATATACGCTCTTCTGGGAAAGATATAACCCAATATCGTTTAACTTCTGATTTATTCTATCCATGATAAACCTCCACATTTTTCAGTGTCATGCTTCTATTTTGTCAGTAAAATATGCAATAACTGCCAAGAGTAAAATCCCGACCACTGCAAGTACAGGTGGACACCAAAGCGGCGCAAGCACCCATATCCAAGACCAGTCGATTATGCCTATGAGCTTCAGGGTGATAAAAACAATAGCGAGCAGACCGAAAAAACCTACGCTGCGTTTAGCATCAGGGTTGTAATCAGCGGATTTCTTTTTTGCACGAACGGTCATATTTCTCGCTCCTTTCACGTTAAGCATCTGTATTGGTGCAACGGAGCGGGTTTGAACCGCTATTTACAGCCTCATCACAGCGTTCTGGCGCTCTAGGCGCTCTGCCGTCTATTAAGTGATAATTACACTGCTATACGGCACATTACTCACTTGCTGTCCTCAATGGCATCATGCCATCTATACAGCCCAGTTAGCCGTCTAAAAGCAGTATTCTGTCGCTTTGCCAATTAAGCTACCGTTGCATATCGGTTTATGGAGAACCGAAAACCTGCTTTGCTACCCCTTTATGATGTGGGTTTTGAAAAACATAAGTCAGCTTATCATCTGGTAAGAAAACAAGGATTTGCACCTTGATATCCTTCGAAATTTTCTCCTTACCGTGCTTCGTGAGAGGCTTTGCTCGCTTCTTTGCCACTCTTATCCTCGCACAGTTCGGGATAGCTGTTTTCGACATACTGCTGAAGCAGCAACTGGAGTTCGTCTACACTAAGAGTATCAAGCGGAGTTTCCCATATCTCGCTGTCTATGACATTGCCGTTTTTCATTACTGTTACTTCAAACCAGTTGTTATCAAGTATCTCCACGTCCTGCATCTGTTCGATAGAGCCGTCTTTTATTGCCTCTGTGAGTTCAGCAGGAAAATTTCTGGCATAACGATATACGTCACCGTTATAGAATATCTTGGTTTCTCCTGTAACATCAATGCAAACGCAAACTCCGTTGTCCGATTTCAGGGTTGCGATATCATCGCCGCTCTCGAAAAGCAAGCTGTTTGCACAATCTTCCAGAGGCGCGTTTACCTCAATGTTCTTCCATTCCATGACAATTCGTTCCTTTCTTTTTTTGGTGTACCTAGCGGGATTTGAACCCGCGACCCATAGATTAAAAGTCTATTGCTCTACCATCTGAGCTATAAGTACATACCGTTAAGTATATCAGGCATCTGCTTTGGTATCAGTGAGAATTTCGTTTGCTTTTGCGTAGTTCTTACAACAAACATAAAGCGTTATGTGCGAGATAATGAGAGAAGCTGCTACAATAAGCGAAAGAACAATGAGGAAGCCCCACTTGATTGCTACCGTATCAGGAATTGCAGTACCCACGAAGTCTACAAAGCCAAATATCATAACGGCAAGGGCAAGTATAGTCAGCATGGAATTTGAAGCTGCACCAACGAGGACGTTGATGTAACGCTTACCATGCTTGTCCACAGCAGAATGATAGATGTCATAGCAGTCGAGGTCTGGAACAAGCAGTTTGATTATGCTAGATGCGTTTTCTATGATATTGTCATAGAAGTCTAAGTGAGTGCCTAAGATAACACCCACGACAATTAAAGTTACTATCAACTCTCTAACAACTAAACAATCCATGTCTATGCCTCCGCATTTAATATCAGTGGTTGGGATAGCAGGATTTGAACCTGCGGAATGAGGAAGTCAAAGTTCCTTGCCTTACCACTTGGCGATATCCCAGTATAAATTCAGTTTTACCATCCTCGGTATCTCATGTTAATATTATAGCATTTTATCGCTCAATAGTCAAGTACAATTTGCAATAAAACAGCTATTTTTATGAAAAAATTATAAAAGAAAACCCCTGAATAATCAGAGGTCTTTTTGTATAGTAGGTTTTGTTACAGTCAGTTGCGGTGTTGCCTTTAATGCCATTCTTTCCAAAGCTGATATTTTATTCATCACCAGTTGAGCAATATCACTGCTTCTACCTTTTCCTAAGCAGTCTTCAGCCTTTGTGCCGCTCATAATTTCAAGTAGTTCTTCCTCTATGCCGCTTAACTTTGAAAAATCAACCCAGTCGAATGAGGATATAAGCTTTAACTGTTCTCCCCACTTCTTCTTAAATGGCTTGCAGTCCGTTGGAACAAAGATTTTATCAAATGTTCTGTTATAACTCAGAGATGTTCCGTTATCAAATACGGGAGCGGCACTTATCCATTGGAGTGTTTCAGGATTTCTTAATATACCAAAGTTGTTGAAGTGCCTATCTTCATTAGCAATTAAATAGTCAAGAACAAGCATTGTATCAATGGAATGAACGATATCCTGCAAGCCATTTTCTTTACATATATTAACATAATGCTGATAATCGCTTTCGTCATTTCTGGGATAACGTGTTTGCATAACCCTGTATGCACTTACAAGTTCCGTTTCAGTGGTGACAAAATCTTCACATACACTATACGGCAATTCGTTTATCCAAACAAGCGAGTAGCTCACATGAGGTATATCAAGCCTGTCCATTATGCACGAAGCAATAACCTCATTAAACGGCTGTTGGTGAAACGGATTTTCACCCGCTTTCAACAAGCACCTCTTTCCGTCTATAATCTTCCATCGCTTCATAAGCATTCCGTCAGAGGTGTTATCGGGAGCATTAAAATCCACGTTTCTGTTCAGCCGCTCGCCAAGCAGGATATCTCCAATATCCTCTGAGAACGTGTTCTGAAAGAAGTTGACGTTCTCCCATGCCGCCTGTGTCCCATCTGGTTTTATCCAATAATGGTCTGACAGGCTCATTCCACACCCTTTTTCCAAAAGCATAGCCGCATCATCAAGATTGAGGGTTTCCAGTGCTTCTTCCAATCCTGTTCTGCTTGCGGGTATTGACCGCTTTAACCACCACGAATTAAGCGCACGGCGGTCAATAACCTCTTTGTGATGCTGCGTATATACAACTCCGAGCGGCAGATGCTCCTTTGAATAAACAGTGTCCAAGCTTGAAATCGCCGAGGTATCTGTATCAATTACAATATCAGCTACCTCGATGTTTTTGTGCATAAGTGTGTATTTTCCCACAGCTCTGCTCCTTCCGCTTATTCATCACTATCGTAATCTTCCGCTGTTTTGTTGTTGCCCTTCTTTGATGCCTTTGCCAGTTCTTTTATTCTTTGAACGTGATAGTCAAATTCGTAATACCTTTCGATAGTGCTGCCGAGCGGCGCAAAAACGACCTCTTTATCATTGTATGACTTATACGCTTCTTCACCGTTATATACCACATACCTACCAAGTATTTCCCCGTCTGGGAAACAATCATCCATTTCATCAGACAGAATAGTAGCTTTTTTCGATAGCTTACAGTCGCTTCTCAGCTTACATTCGAATAAATAGGCAAATCTTCCATTCTCCTGCGTGACAACTATGTCCAGTTCTTTATTATTGCCACTGTCAGACTGCCGCTCCAAAAAGTACAAGTTATCTTCGCTCGACTTTTTGTACCACAGATGTGATACAACACTAGCCTCATAGACAAAACCAAGAATGCCTCTGTTGATGTCCGCAATATCATAAGCCGCCAATATCAGTTGGCAAGTCAGAGAAGGATTGACTATATAATACTTGCATTCGGTTTTAGTCTGTTCTTTTTCCCAGTTGGGAACTTTTACGACTACTCCGATTTGTTCCAAAATGTCACCTACTCGCTTAACCTCGCCTTCAGACAGCTCCAAGTCTCGGTCTACACCAAACAGGTTAAGAAAGTTGTTCACATCCGATTTATCTTCGGAAAGAACGGGCACATGGTCGAGATTTGAAGGACATACTGCTTTATACAGGACAGAATATACCAGTGCCGTTGCCTTTTCCGTTGGCATACGAGTATATGCCGCCAAATTGTCTATTATAGCGGTTTTAATGTAATTCTGCATCGTGTCAAAGTTTTTCACCGCATACTCTCTGAATGTGCCGCCATTCTTTAGATAGCTTTCGCAAGTCTGCTTGCACGGAGACATATTGTTTAAGCGGCAGTATTCATCATACGAAAAAAGAGTGCAGTGAACCATGTCTACACGGTGAAGCAAGTCCTTATAATTAAGGAAGTCAAGTGTAATGCTCTCAGTACCCGTAATCGCTATGCGTTTGCCATCCTGCACGGCGGTATAAAGGTACTGGTCTAAAAGCTGTCTGTCCTTTATCCAACTGTATTCATCTATCACAATATACTTTTTGCCACAGCTTTTCAGAAAAGACACATAATCAGCGCCAGTTTCAGGTTCATTTATCTGTGCCGATATATAGCAGGCATCAAGCTCTTTCACTGCCTGAAGAAGCCCTACGGTCTTTCCCGTTCCGCGAAGACCACCAATAGCAAGTACCTTATGATTGCTTCGGCTCATGTAATCTCTTACATAGGACACAAAATCACGCTCTTTCCATTGAGGTTTAAGCTCCAGTTCATCATATATATTGGAGAAGGTCTCATTCTGATATATTACCATGATTATCACCTCGATACAGTCACAGATAAAACAGCTTTTATTTATAGTTCTATTATATCACACATTCCTCAAATAGCCAAGTGTTTTTTATAAAACGAAAGCAAAAAGCCCCTGAGCGGCTCAGAGGCTTTATTTTTTATTATTTTGCAAGCCGTATCAGCCACCATACCATCCAGAATACGTTCCGTGCAAGGCAGCTATTTCGTGTTCTCGTGTATCTTGTAGGATATCTTCTCATACTACCAACGCTCCTTTAACCGTCTGTTTGGCATCCATGGCGCTTATTCACTCAGTTCTTCAAAGTGTTCTGCTATGTCTTCGGGATATAACTCTACCCATTCGTAGATGTGCTCATGTACTCTGGAAAGATGAATAGCGGGTTTGTCTGCTATCATTAACAGGTCTTGACAACCCTCATCGCATTCGTAGATATCACCTACTTTTACCTCAAAGCTCTTCTCGTCGGGGTAGCCGTCCTCGTCATAGTTATCAACAACAAGGCTTTTTATACATCTATACCGTTTCATTTTTCCACCTTCTTCGTTTCCCATGAGTAAGATATCATTGTTTCAAGCACGAAGCTCTTTCCGCAGTTTACACACGTCATATCATGGTCGCCATCTTCATAGATTTCGGGAAAATCCGCATACCCAAGGTTGGTATCGTGTGCATATCCGCAATGCGGACAAATAACATAGTCAGACGAAAAGGTATCAACGTCTTCCTCTCCCGACTGTATTTTGCTCTGAATGCGATTTAGCTCCAGTGCTTTAGAGCAGGAATAACAGGTGTCTTCGAACGAAAGAATACCCTCACTCTTGCCACAAACCTTACATATTTTTATCATTGTCTGTTCTCACTTTCTCAGATAACATCTCCCCAATCAAGAGCTTGTCCACAGTGATAGCAGTAATCTGCAAATCCTGTACCTGTAAAGCCCTTGCCGCACTTAGGGCAAGTATACGCAACTGTATATCGCGGCGACAGCGGTGTTCGGTCTTTTTTAGGTGGCATGGGTATCTGTTTGGTTATAGCTTCATCAAGCAGCTCTGCGTGTCTATTTACTTCGTTCATGTTGCAGTTTTTTTCAAATCCACCACCAAAGGGGAAATGATACCCATTTGAAAATGCCGAACGTATCTTCCGAGCTTCAGCTTCTGTCATTCTCATTCTCCTCTACATAGCACCACGACTGCGGCGCTTGTTTTATATGTATTTCACCCTCGCAGTCGCATTCCGTAGCGTAGGCTTCGTTATTACGATAGCAGTGTTCACAGGCGTAGCATTTATCAGTAAGTGGTTCTTTTTCCCATTCGGGGCAAATACGAACAAAATGGCTCAATTCTTTCGGGTTGTCGAAGATTTCCAAGTTTGAGATATGCCAGCCATACAATTTGCCATATCCCGAGCCGCTCCATGCAAAGTCATTAAGTTCCTCAGCAGATACGCAACTGCTTGCTAATATGTCATCCCCATACGGCTTGTTAATGGGGTCGATATTACTTATGGGATAGTACTCGCGGATTTCGTCACATATGAACTCACCGATTACTTTTCGGTTGAGAAAATACGTTTCGTCATAGTTGTCACAACACATAAGCTCCACGGACGAACCGTACTTTATTTCCCTTTGGGCATTGCGGTATAACTCATCATTGCCAAAACATACACCGGATGCGACCGAGAAATGTGAGCGGCAACTTGTGCAGTAAATGTAGCACTTAAAAGGGGGCTGTATTTTCGGTGCGGACTTCCTGAGTTCAACGGCTTTCTCGCCGCTCGCAATTTTGTAACACCACTTGGGCTTTATGCTTATAAGTATGGACTTCATAACTATATGCTTCCTTTCTCTGAAGTATCAACTGTGCAGTTTCTATAACACCGTTGCGCACCGAAGCGCAATTTGGTTATAATGTCTCTGATGTTATTATTATAACACATAATCGCTCATTAGTCAAGTATAAATCAAAACAAAATATGTAATATTTTATTTTTTGTAAAGGTTAAACAACCGAGCGGCTCATTTTTATCGCATATACGCAAAAGCAAACAGGGCATCTTATGGGATGCCCTGTCACACTCTTGCCTCTTTCTTAATATACAATAATTATTTTACCCTTGTCATATTTCTCCTCAAACGCCTCATCGCTATCATCAACAAGTATTTCGCATACAGACCAATCTTCTGTTTCAGAGAAGGCTTCTAAATTCTTAGCAATCCCTTCCCACAGTATGTCGCCTCGCATCGTAGCGACGGTAATCTTTCTGTTCTCGCTGGCAGTACCTTCCTCATAAATGACTTTAGCAAGTTTCTTCAGTTTCATATCGTTTTACTCCTAAATGAATTGTTGTATGTTTGTGTCCGACATACTGGTGGGACTATTGCCCCACCAGTATGTGCGGTCGGTCTTATGATACCTTGATAGCGAGCTTTTCCAGATGCTCCCGGCGGTCGATGCTGTTGGTATCTCTTGCGAACTCTGTAATCGCATTTACCATGTCCCATCTAGTCTTGCCACCGTAAGTCTTTGTGAAAAGTTCCAGAACCTTGTTGACTTCTTTCTTCGACATGGTGAGCGCCTTGCCTAGATACGTCAATCTGTACTCTTCGCTCATTGTTGTTATCTTAGCTTCAGCGGTAGAAAGGTCAGTCAGCAGTTTTACTATATCGCCTCGTTTTTCATCGAGGAAAGCCACGGTTTTGTTGAACTCTGCGCTTATATCTCTTGCACCACGGTGTATCTGCTTACATATCACGAACTCCTTGATAGGCATTATCATACCGTTTGTGCAGACCTGACGGAAAACGCCAAGCTGAACCTTAAAGCTCGCAACACCGACCATGCTATTATCGACAAAGTAGCAGAAAAACAGAGGACTGTCGTCTCCTTCGATTTTGAACATATTATCCGCATCTATGGCTCTTAGGTGCAGTCGCTCTGGAGAAACCAAAGCGTGAGCGTATTCAAGGTTTGCAAGAGGGCTTTTGCCGATGATTTCCGTCACCTGATGGTCGTCGAAGTAAGCATAGCGATTTGATACACACCCACACACCATCCCAAGAAACTCTCTGGCACAGAATTGAGCGCCGCCGTTCTCAAAGTAATTCCTTGTTCGCGCTTCGATAACGCTGCTGGCAAGCTCAGGCTCTGAAACGTTTAGTGTGCGAATGAACTCGTGAGGAAATCCTACTGTCTTGCCGAGAGCCGCCAGACCATACTCTGAATACCGCTCGACCTGTGTTGTAATTTCGCTGGGAGAGCTTACTATGTAGGAGTTCTCTGTTGCGCTTATTTCGTTTACTCGATTTTCAATATCGGAGAACGTTGTCTTAAAGTTCTGTAAAAAATTACTCATTCTTTTTCTCCTTTGTCGTTAATTGCGCTTTCAAGCGTAACGTTGATGATTATATGGGATGAAAAGGACATTGGTCTGTTGACCAATAGTCTGCTAGAAAACCGCAAGCAAAGCCAACTTGCTTTCCGTCCTCGAAAATATAAACGCCTTTCAGAACAGGGACAGTGTTAAATCCATTTGGAAAATGTTCTCTATATGTTGCATTCTCGTCGAAATGTCTGAGCAGTTCTTCGTTCACGACTGTCTTTCCTGTATAATCCGTTATGTTTTCTTCATGACAGTCTGGTCGCAAAAACAATATATACTTTTCTTCGTATTCTTTTTCACTGCGTTTTATAGCCGCTAACCACTTTTGTATGTCGTACCTCTTTCTTACGGGTTTGGAAAGAGTGGATTTGTGGAGAATGAAGCCTGCCTTAATAAGTTCCGGAAATTTTTCAGCACCGTCAGTAAACTCCTCATAAAAGCCATTGTCGAAGTCTTTCAAATCAAGGCTAAATTCGTGTTCAGGTATGATGTATAAAACTGTATCATTAATACCGACTGCAACCCGCCCGTCATTCAGCCGTTGGCACTTGACAGTATTTTTGCGTTTGAGCATATCGTTCTGTATCTCGCTATAATTCATGATAGTTACCGTCCTTCCGATAGATAAGGATTATTTTTCAATCTCTCGTCGCATCCTTTAGCCAAAAGGAACTGTCGATACAACAGCGTGTCATCATCAGATACTAAAAAAGGAGCGTAAATATTGAACGCCGTCATTGTTACATCATCCTCGACCTCAAAATCGTGTGTTATACCGTCGTCCCACCCACCTGTGGTAATTGTCGCTGTTATTTCATTGACCGTCTTGTCTCTCTGAATATTTTCAATCTTCACGGGATTAAAAATATCGGTAAGAATAGACTTAACTTCTTCGTCCGTCAAGCTAAGGAACTCTCTGTATTTGAGCATCACACACACCCCTTTCTTCATTACTCAGAGACAGGCGTACCTCTACGAGCAAAGCATTTCTCGCAGAGCTGAACCTCACGTTCAGTAAGTCCCTGATACACCACCTTGGTGTGGCTCTTATCGAGCCTTGTCTGCTCGATAATCTTGTGGGTCGGCGTTATGCGTAACCTGCTCCCCAGAACGTAATTGTTTATAATCCAATAAATCATCATATTATCACCTTCCATTCTTATTTTTTATGCCTTTGATATTACAATTATAGCATATAACCGCTCATTAGTCAAGTCAAAAGGAAATCAAAATATGTAATATTTTGTTTTTTGTGAAGATTGCATAAACGAACAACGCGAATTTGTTGCATAACAACCAAAACAAACAGGACATCACAAATGATGCCCTGTTAAGTGTTTTATATGGTTAGTCTTTTATAAAAAGTTCGGAGCTATCAGAGAATTGCTTAAACGCCTCATAGTGGTTCTCTTTGGCGTACTGCTTCAATTCGTTCTGTAATGCTTTAATCGCCTTCCCCGCTTCCGGGTCGATTGCATCAAGTTCGGAAAGGGTCAAACGCTTCATGCCATGAATAATATCGAATGTGCCGCTCACAAAGTCGATATCGACCTCATAGCTTTCAATTTCTGCAAATAACCGAGCACATTCAGGGTCATCGCCGCTCACACTAAACAAGAAGCGGTCGCCATACTTGTCCTCAATATCTTCAAAAAATCCGTTCATAACTTGCTTGGCTTCTGCAACTTCCTTGTGATGCTGTTCCTGCTCAGCTAAGGCAGGGGAGAAGAACACGTCTTTGGTATACAGCTTATCTTTTGAAAGAACCGCCTCCGCCTGCCGCCGGACTACCTGTTCAATGAATTTTACCCTTTCCACTGAAAATTCATCATTACCTCTGAACGAGAATGAAAAGTCACGAACATCCTTAACCCTGTCCCTTATGACATCGTTCATAGCAACCTGACCCAAACGAGTAAAGTCTTCGCCGAGTTTTGGCGACATTCCTATCAGCTTATCACCAACATCCTCAAAATCATTGTCTTTCAGGTAGCACATCAATGATATGTTCAGGTCAAACACAGGGGCAATGCCTAGAATTTCCATGGTATCGTTATCGAATATAAAGCCGTAATTTCCTGCGTGTCGGTCTTCATTAAAACAAAGCGCATCAATAACCAACATTTCACGAAAATACTCCTCAGACCCATATTCCTCAAAGTATCTCATAATTTCGCTCAGGTTATCGGTAACGCTGTGAAGTTTTGCAAAAGAAGCATAGCCCCTGTCTTCATTGGTAAAAACATTACACCTCGATGCCAAAGTACCGTGTAACAAAGTCATATCATACGATACGGCATTTTGTGGGCTAATAATCTGGGCTATTTCAGAAGCCATAGCTTCACAGTATGGCTCTATGCCTTTCACCTTCAGGCTCTCTGTCAACTTTACTAACGAGCCTCTTTTATATATAAAAATATCCGACCCGTATTCTCCTGTTTGCTTCTCTTTGCGGAAGCACTTAGGGAACGACCCCTCACAAGCTAATTCAGGGGAAGTAGTCGAGAACTTCTCACTATATAGACCCACTCCTTCAAAAGCGAGCTTGGAAATCACCTCAGTAAACTCGTTTGTGTACAAAGATACATCTTTCCACTGAGTATTTTCTGTATCCGACTTTATCCAGAATGTATCGTTTATTGATGCGGCGTGTGTTACCTGAATAAATCCTTCATTGTCATCGCAGTTAAGACTTACCATCAAGGTTTTAAGGTGTTTATTGTGCTTTGATGACTTCCTTCCGTTCAGCCATGTGTTAATATTGTCATCAAAACCAAATGGTAATTTAGACCTATCTGGAACATTCGTTATCTTAAAGTATACGCTTGTATCAAGAGCTTCCTGCTTTCGCTTGTGGAACTCAGCGACTACCTTGTCTTTATTCATCAGATAATACATAATCTCACCTCTTCCTCAAAACCGAAAATAACAATCTGGTGTTATTATACCATTTTCCTCAGATATAGTCAACGGTTTATTCTAGCTCTCTCAATACCTAAATAATCTACTGCCTAAACGCTTTGCCTTTTTCGTTCATGCTCACATTTTATTCCTCCGGACATCTCAGTCATAATAAACCGCTTCTAAACATTTTTTCTTTTCGCACTCTAGGCTTGCGGGAGCAACAGAGTATTTCCTTTTATTGTTTTTGGCTTTTTTTACCCAGAAATCAATCTGTCTATAATGGGTTTCGCTTGGTTTATAAGGATTAAACTCCTTGCCAATAAAGCATAGCACCCAATAGTCATTACCGCGTAATGGTATTTCCCAAAGAGAATAATCATCCAGCGGGAAATTTTCTGCTACGGCTCTCTGGCAAACCATTAAGATAATCTTTTTTTCAGTGGTTGAGTAATTCTCCCAATCACCCACACTTACGCTTCTTGCAAGACATAGAAGTTCTGGAGCAATGGTATGCTTTTTTCTCTGCCGTCTGTTCATTGTTTTTCCTCTCTCATTATCTGGATTATGCATCCACTCTCACCTGCACGATACACCTTGATACAGCCGCCTATGAGTGATTTTACCAACGTCTTATCATCATAGATATTCAACCATGAGTTATATTCTGCCACGAGCTTAAAGTGATTTGCAATCCTCACTTCACCGTCGCAAATAAAAGCCGAATACCTGCCCTCACAGCCAAAGTACAGCATCTCTGGGACAATGCCTTTGTCATTTCGAAAGCCAACCATTACCAGAGCGCTGATGTCAGACTGTCCTATGAACTCCATTTTATACTCCATATAACTTTTTATATACATATATTAACCCTTCCAGTTTCATCTATCTTATATAGCATTATAGCATATTACCGCTCATTAGTCAAGTAACGGAAGAGCAAATTATGTAATATTTTGATTTCTGTATACTTCATACAATCCACTCATGAGTTTTTGTATATTATTTCAGGGATTATTTCTGAGCATGATGATACCAGTGCTTGTAAAACTTTAGTGTATGGTATATAATAAGGACAATAATGCTTCATAGAAAGGAATAAAAAATAAATGATTGACAGATTGATTGATGATATCCACAAGGCTTTGGATAATAAGGCGTACCTCGCCGCTCTTTCCCTTGCCCTAACCCTTCCGGACATTTGCGGGAAAGCCGCCTTTCCGTCTGAAGGATGCACCAAACGCTATATAAAATGGTATGATGAATACGTCGGATATTCTGAAAAGCCCCCATACAATGAAGATAGACTTCAATTACCATATCTGAGCGGCGAAGTTGTTTTTCAGCTTCGATGCTCAATGCTTCATCAGGGAACGCCCAATATAGACCCCTGCCACATCAAGAACGATATATGCAAAATTAACAGATTTGAGCTTATTATCGAGCCTCAGAACAACTTTGGCATATATAGCGACTGTTCGTGCCTTACGCGTACTAATAATATTAACAGTCAGCAAGTTGATGTCGAACGCATTTATAAGGTAAATGTACGCCGCTTGTGCTTTATTCTCTGTTCTTGTGCAGAAGGTTATTTCAAAAAGAACAAGAACCAGTTTGACTTCTTTAATTGCACCGTCATAGACTATGATGCCAAAAGCAATAACGTATAAATAAGAGTAATCCCCCTAAGAGCTTGCCGCTCGAAGGGGGATTGTTATATTATACCGCCGCACGGTAAAGATAAACCATTATCGGGTACTCGCCCATGGCGTTTATTGAGGAATACTGAACCACAATATAGCTGATATCGTCAACCTTTATGCTCACTCTCATTCTGCCGTCCTTGCCCATGTGTTCAGAGTGTTCGTTAATGTATTTTTTTATACCCACACCGCCGCTGAACTCACTGTTGACCCATTCGGCAAAAGCACTCAGTACTTCTTTTTCAGCAGAAGTAACTCCCTCTTCCTTGAAAGTGGTGTTCCTTGCATCCCACTTGCCTTTCCACTCGCCGTTGTCATATATCATCTTATAGCACCCGACCTGCTTCGCACTGAAAGTCTTGGTATCAAACCTCGTATTTTCAAGGACTTTGCTTATTACTGCATTCATACGCTTTTCTCCTTATACACTCACTTTTTATTGTTGCGGCGATTACGGAAGCGACCAAAGCGTTCTTTGAATAAAACCTGACCCTTGGTCTTATTGTCGAGGAACTCGTCGTAAGCCTTCTTCCACACAGCGTAGACTTCAGGGGCTTCTACGAACATAGCCGCACAGTCTTCTTTTAATACGGGCATAGCCTCGCCGCTCGGCATATCCTCTGTTGCCAGAAGTACATAGTTCTTGTCTTCAGGGTCTTCGACAGTAAACTTGTCCTTGATAGCCTTTTCGATTTCCATTAAGCGAGCGGCTATCAGCCTCTTCTTATTCTCGTCTGTTTCCTGAATGGTAATGCTTTCTGCCATCACTATCATCCTTTCATATTTTACCGCAGGTCTATGCCTGTGGGGTCACTCTTCTGAGGTGGTCGTTCTTACCATGCCTTACGCTGAATTTTCTCTGCCAGAGCCTTTTCCGCACGTCCCTTATCCAGAAAAACACTGGTATTATAATGCTCTGTTGAAAATACCCATGTGCCGTGGCTGTCGTCGATGCCTTCTGCGACCCATTCTTTTTTCTTTTTTCTGTATTTATGAACCCTTGCTGTGACAAGTTTTGGCGGTATAGCTGTGTCCTCGGTATAAAAACCGTGAATATACACCACATCGCCAACCTTAATATCGTCCATTACCGTTTACATAGCAATTTCTCCACTGGAGAAATTATCTCCTTTCTTTTATTATATCACAGCTTGGTGCTTTATTTCAAGTGCCCATAGGGGTCTAAACCCGAAATGGAGCTTCTCAGTACTTTCAGCTCGCTTTCGCTATATGCAAATTAACAGAAGTCTAAACCAAACGTCTTGACATTCACGTTCTTATGTGGGCTTTCGCTATATGCAAATTTACAGAGGTCTAAACCCAACCAGGAGCAGTGTATCTTCTGTTATAGGCTTTCGCTATATGCAAATTTGCAGAGGTCTAAACCCTATAATAATCATATGTGACTTCCCAATCTGATTTCGCTATATGCAAATTTACAGAGGTCTAAACCCTCAAAACACATAACGTCCGTGCGGATTTTATGCACGGAGCTTATTACCTTCCCGAGAGTAAAACCAACGCTACAAGTAACGGTTTACAGCTACTATCTCGGTCTTAGGCTGCAAAGTCAGCCCTAATTGCCATCGGCGAACTAATCGTTGTTTTCAGTCTTAGCTTTCAACAACTCATCAATATTCTCGATAACAAGTGCTTTCGGGATATTATAATCTATGTCAAAAGCCTGTCCGCAACAAGTGCATACATCATACACCATACCGTCATCTGTTTTCTTGCGCTCTACGGTTGGAGATTGGCATTTGCTACACCACTTACGCAGTCCTTTGTAACCGACCTTTACGACCTTGATGCCAAATTCCTTTGCCTTATACTCAATCTTACTGATAAGGTCATAATAAGACCAGTTTTTTAGCAGTGTACTACGTTCAAGTTCTTCAGGTGCAAGTCCGTTAAGGTCTTCGATTTGGATAACACCACATTTGTTTTCGACCGCCCAGTTTACTATCTGCCGCGAATAACGGTGATTTGTGGTATTGCGAAAATTGGAAACCTTATTGCTTATATGCTCCAAAGGTTCCATTTTCTTATGATATCCATGTCCTACTCTGCCGTCTCCGCAAAGGACAGAATGCTTTGAACTCGCCATGCCGATATTACGCCTGCGGCGTTCAATCTGTGATGCGAAAGCGAGAACCTCGCCGCCGTCAATCGTGAGCGTTCTTGTTTTATGGCTGAAAGTACAGATAACGGCATTATGTTCTGCGATATGAACGCCCATTATATTCTTCATCTGTTCTTTGCTAGGCTCTGCCTTTGGCTTGTCGAAAGAATAGCAGAGCAATAAAAACCACTTGCCATTTTCGTATTTCAACTTACTTCCCGAAATTCCATAAACTTCATCATAACAGCGTTCAAGAATAGTTCTTACGCTTCCTGCTGATTTTGCAGGAACAATAGCCTTAAATCTGAGTACGCCTGTCGAGAGGTTATATTCCTTCTTTGCAGCTCTTGAAAACAAGCTAAGTTCAAATATCCATTCTTTCACACCGCCGTTTTCTTCCTTTTCGCATAATAGCTTTATGCTTTTCTTGTGTAGCTCAATGGGAATATTGCTTTTATATGAGGGGATGGACACATCGCCTCGCAAGATATTACCTTTTAAGGCATTAAATCTGCCACACACACCTTGACTTACCATGGCTAGATTACCTGTATTCATATTCGGGGCATCAGTTTTGATGCGATTATAAATAACTGTTGAAAGCGTTTTCCCAAGAATTTCTTTGCTTTCTTCATTGGTAGGATATTCACCGTGTTTTGCCTTCCAGTCGCTTTCAAAGCCGCTGTATTCCCAGCATAACTGTATGCATCTATTAGCGGCGGCTCTTGTTTCCCGCTGAAGTTCCCAAAGCAATTTATTTACTTCTTTATAATCAAGAATATCGTCATTCCTTGATATGAGCTGAATTTTTGTTACTTTTGTCATTTGGGTCTCCATTCATTTTGTGCAATCTTGTATTGGTCTAAAGCCAGTGGAATAGCCACATATCTCCGGAGAATGCTTTCAGTATGTGCAATTTTGTATTGGTCTAAAGCAAAAAATGTACAAGAAAATGCCTAGACCAAGCTTTCAATATGTGCAATTTCATAGGGGTCTAAAGCCTCAAAACACATAACTACACATAACGTCCGTGCGGATTTTATGCACGGAGCTTATACCTTCCCGAGAGTAAAACCAACGCTATGAGTAACGATTTACGGCTACTATCTCGGTCTTAGGCTGCAAAGTCAGCCCATACGATATCATAAAGTGCTTTGCTGTTTATCAGAAAGCAACATTTATAATTCGTTCTATTGTTGATATTATATCACGTTTCCGCTCATTAGTCAAGTGCATATTGTAAAATATTTAGATTTTTATGCAAAAAAGCCGCTTTTCTAAAACGGCTTAATTATCACATATTTAAGACTTATGAGCGCCGCTCTTGTTATCAGACAACTTTTTCATCTCAGAGCGATAGTTGTTGTACATTACAAAGCCTTTACGCCCCTTCTTCAGCCACCAAATCAACAGAGCTATCAGCTCTACTACCAGAGTTCCACAAACGGAGAGTAAAACAATATCAAACGTAGACATATAATTTCTGCCTTTCTCCAACAGTAAACCAAGCGCTTAAAAAAAGCGAAATGTGCCATTTAACTCGCTCCCTTCATATCCACGAGGACATCATTCGCAATCTGTTGTTAATATTATATCATGGTTCAGCTCATTAGTCAAGCGGCAGAACAAACACAAAGTAATAAATGGAAGGTGGCATCACGCCACCTTCCATTTATTTTGCACTATCTTCGGCAACATTGCCGTCACCCGATTTCTTCTGCATAAACTTTTGGTAGTCTTCCTTCAAAATGGGAATGCGGTACTCATTACCAATTTTTATAAAGAGTAACTTCTTATCTTTGCATTTCTTTATAGTTGTTCGGGTGTCTTTCCAACCGTAGTATTCAGTTGCTTCCTTAACCGTAAGCCATTTGACTAAATCGCACTGTTCCAAAGTTAGAGTGGGCAGTTTATTGGACAAATTTGCCATCCTGTTATCACTCCCTTAGCATATTATAATAGCTTTTTTATACCCTTTATTATAACATACTTATTACGAACTGTCAACTTATTGTGCCTGCCAATATTTCATTTTTGTATTTAAGCCATGTGGAATACCGGAACACTAAATACTCGTCTACATACTGATGTCTGTAAACAACGGGGTCATTCAGATAGAACACTTTCTTGCTGATTTTATCTTCTTTTCCTTTTATCTGAAGTTCAATTCTAATATACCCATATGCAAAAAACTTGCGGTATACCTGTTCGTCACAATCCCCATAATCCAAGACATCGTGCGGAGCAACCCACCTTTCTATTTCACTAACAACATCATAGTTGCAATGGGTAGTTTCAACCTTGGAACGTGACGTTTTTCCACATTCGCCTTCCTCCACTATCAGTGCCATTTCTTCAGATAGTACGGTGTGCCAAAACTCTTCCTGCTCCTGATAAAGCTTATTCAAAAGAGATATTTTTTTCATATCTGGCATAGCAACATTCTGATTGACTTCAAATATTTTATTTGAATATTCAGAATACTTGGCGTGAAACACAGACTTATCCTTTACAAATAGCTCAACAGGAAGCCTAATGGTCTGCTTGGTAACAGAAACTATCGAACGGGAGATAAGGTCATAAAAATCCTGTCGGCAAAACCACTTTGTTTCTATAATGTCACCTCTGCCAAGCTGACGAGCGGCTACCACTGCCCAGTTTATACGATTTTTCGAATTTCCTCTATGGCTCGGAAGATATATCATATTATCAGAGATTTGAGGAACAACATTTTTTGTTACCCATGTACGCCCGGTCTTCAAAATGCGGCACATTTCACGAATGGTTAGATTATGTGTGGTTTCCAAAGCGTTGAGAATGCTTCCCCACTCCAAATTCTTTTCGTGTTTCATAATAACCTTCTTCCTCTAGTTCAACAGTTTGCTTACTGTTGATTATTCCGTTCATTCTGTATTATTTTCAGGAAGTAATCAAAACGTTTCCTTATAGGACTTCCCTCTTGCTGTTTCTTATTAGCATATATCTTAAACGCCTTATACTTTTCTTCCAGATAGTTATAGCGAGCTATTTGAACCCCGCCAGCTGCATCTTTTGGAAAATCCATACTAGCCAGAATTGAGAAGAGTAAGTCAATTTCATCATCAGAAAATTCATTGTCACAAGCTACGCTAAGGAAATCAATGTTTTCCTGATGCTTCTTCTGAGACAATTCCTTTTGAGCTTCGATTATTCTTTCTTCGTCATCTTCCTGATTATGGATAATAAAGCGTATTCCGGTAACTTTCCGTATATAACGGACAAGTTCATAATCGAAGAGAAATCCGGTCATTTCAAAAATTTCTGCTTTGCATTTTTTCAGAATGACACGGTTGAACGCCTTGAAATCATCGTAGCTCGACTTGATGCAACCCATTATCTCTTTAAGTTCTGCTAAGCTCAATTCCCAAACACCATCTTCGGCATTATCTTCCAAATACCGATACAAGAGATAGCTATATCTGGAAGATAACTTTTTGGACAAATCGAACCTGTCTGCGATATGCTTCTTCTCACTTTCTGAAAACAACATATCAATTCCTACACTTGAACCGACAAGGTAACACGTCCAAATACCATAGGTGTCTCGGCTCAATTCGCAACGCTCAAACAAAGCAACATCTTTCATGGTTTCGACCGCACCGTCCAGAAATGGAACTCGCTGTTTTAGCAAGCAGTCTATTCTTTTTTCCAAATCTGCATGATTAATTCTTGACACTCCAAGCAACGTTTCGAGTTCTTTTTGCTTGAAAATGACTAATTTCTTACCAGTAGATTGTGTCGCAATATTTTTTATGTACGCATCCAGTATTTTTAGCTCTGATAAGCCCATACTACTGTTAGCGAGGATAGGGTACTGCTTACCGCCGTTACTCCACATAGCCGCTCACCTCAAAGTAATTTTACCATATTGTGATTAACTCTGTCAAGAAGCATTTACACCTTTGGGAAGAACATTTACACTTTTGTGCATATTTAATAAACCTTTATGATATTTTTATACACCTTTATGAAGAATTATATAACCTTTTGGAAGAATAATGCTATCATAACGCATATTATATATATCTTTATGCATATAATATACACCTTTGTTTCAAAACGAAAAGTGCGGTTTGGAAACCAATGCCGCACTTTCGGTTTATTAGTCCTTAGAAAGGTCTATGAGCTGTTCGAGAGTGACATTAAAAGTCTTCATTATCCCGATAAGCTCAATATCGGTGATAAAACGGTCGCCGCTTTCCATACGCTGAACCGCATTTTTATCAACATTGATGTCGTTCTTCTGAAGGCGGTCGGAGATTTCTCTCTGAGAAACCTGAAGGTTCTTGCGAAGCTTCTTCATACCGATACCAACCCAATTATTCCTGCCGTTATGCCTGTTAAGAAACATTATAACTCTCCTTCTTCATTTGAAATATTCCTGCCAAAGAACGCATTCATGAACTACGTCCTTTGGCGAGGTCGAATATATGTAAACCTCTGTGGCTGAGGTAATTTTTGCACCGCACATTAAACGAAAGCATTATTCCCGAAACTAATGCATTTGGCTCGGAGGGTATCTAAGCCTGCTATCTGTAACGCCAAGCAAATAATCTACCGACACATTGAAGAGAACAGAAAGGCTAACCAAAACAGGAATATTAGGTATTCTTGAACCTATTGTGTAATACACAACACTTTGACGGGATATACCTAAAATATCCGCAATATCATATGATGACAAGCCGCGCTCTTCTTTTAGTGTTTTCAAACGAGCAGAGAAAATTCGGCATATACGCTCATTCTCTCTTTGATATTCTTTTAGCTGAGGTGTTATTTTCATATATCATCCTACTGCGCATCATTACTCTGCCAAAGCTTATTATAACAAAAAAGTGTAGCAAAGCAGTCACCAAGGGCATTATGTGCCTTAGTGCTATTCCAGTCATACCCGTAGTAATTTGCGCACGTTGTAAGCTTTTGCCACCTGTAACATTGATGTTTCTCAGACCATTCGCCGTAAATAGGAGCAAACTTACGCATAACATCACGGTACTCTGCCTGTTCTTCACTAGGCAAAGTTGCGCCGCTCGCTTCCAGAAAGGTAACATCAAAAGGCGTATTATACCCGACGAAGATATCGTAATCTTTGACGATTTCGTTAATCGTCGCAATTTCACTTTTGAACGACGGACAATTTTCTACCATCTGCGGTGTAATGCCGTTTACCATTCCTGCTTCTTCCCAACTGGTGTGGAACTCAGGCTTAAAGTACTTATTGTACAGGACATTACCATCACCGTCTATCATAGATAACTGTAATATCTCGTCAAGTCCTGCATCAAGACCTGTTGTTTCGGTATCAAGCACTAAAACTCTGCTCACTCTGCACCCATCCTCTCTTATATTCGATGATAATATTATAGCACAAAACCGCTCATTAGTCAAGTGGTTTCGTGCTATTTTTAATATTATTATTTTGACGAGCGGCTGAGCAATTCAGGGTCGCTTTCTATAAATTTACGAAGGCGCGAAAACCTATCCTCTTCGGAAGACACATCTGCGGAATTGAGTTTCTCATACACCCCACGAAGATAAGTATACTTCGCCATTTCATCTTGTATGAAAAAGCCAATGAACCCCGCTATCGTCTCCATCTGTCGTGGCGAAAATTCATTATCACAAGCTGCGGCAAGGAGCTTAATTTCTTTAGATAACCCTACTTGCGAAGTGAAGGTTTCATTATTATCTGATGATGTGGCATCAAAGCTATTACCGTAGTAATAATGAGGGTTTGACGACGTTGTTTGGCTATTTTCAATATTATCAACCCTATTTGGTTCTGCCTGAGTTACTTCAGCCTGAAGCGGAACGGCGGTTGTGTCCGTTGCTGGCTCAGTCGTTAAATTTATATTCGCGCCCGTATTCAGAAGTAAATTCTTCTTCGCGCGCTCATAAATTGTAAACTTTACCTTATATATCCTGTTTCCTTTTTTTATTGGCTCATAGTCAAAACGTGTATCAGTGTTTTCCTGTATATCCTCACGGCAGGGTTTAAGATACTCAGCGTTGAATTTTTTAAATTGTGAATGCGATTTTATAGTACTGTTAAGAGCCGCACGGAGATTTTCTACTGTTATTTCAAAAACCTGAGGATATCCCCGGCTATTATCCCGTCTGCTTTCTATGAACTTAAAAAGCAGAAAGCTATGGGCGTTGGGAAGTCGAACGGAATTTTGGAGTGCGTGCTGAAGATAACCTTTACTGTCGATGTTAAACATAAAAGGCTCTGCTTCATCGCTACAAATCATCGTAACTTTCCACAGACCATCTGTTTTATCCTGTTCCAGTTCGGCTTTATCGAATAAAAGCATACTTTTGAACTTGGTATGACTTGTTTCTTCTGTTTCCGTTTCGGCAGATAGAATAACGGAAATCGTTAAAAGCTCTTGTAGCTGACTTTGTAAAGCTTCCTTTCGTATCTGCTTTAATCCAAAGAGCTTTTCTACCTCGCCGAACTCAAACACTACGGTTTTGCGTGAAGCATCATGGCTGTTTATTTTTGACAGATAAACGTCAAGCAACTTAAAAGAATTAAGGCTTAACGAAGCGGTAGATATCATATGATATAGTTCCTGTGCCATTTGAACGGTGTTTGAGCCGCTTAGACCTTCGCCTTTCAGCTTTATGACATTCTTTTTCCTCTGTCTTGTTGTTTTTTCTGATGTTTTAGCCACTGCGGACGACGATTTCCCCTTATCCTGTTCCTTTTTCATTTTCATCACCTCATATATAAATATATCATATAAATGATGATATTTCAAGTACACTTTTGGATTTTGTTCTCACCTCTCTTGATTTTCTTCGTACCTTTGTAAATATTAATTGATTTCTTTCGTACCTTATAAGATAAACAGCGCTTTCTTTGATTTTTTTCGTACCCATCCTTGATTTTTTTCGTACCATAGATGCTTAAAATATGGTTATTTTGATAAGTTCCGTGCAGATGTAATATAAAGTTTCAGAAGTTTTGGCTTTGTTTTTTATCTTCCCTAGATACGTTGATTTCTTTCGTACCTTTCACTTGATTTTCTTCGTACCCTCTACCCAAAGTCTATTCTAAACCATAGCTGAATGTATACAGATATCGCACTACTACGCCATATAAAGCGATTATTTACACTATCTTGATTTTTTTCGTACCGTTGCTTCTTGTTTTGATTTCTACCGTACCCTTTCTGGATTTTATTCGTACCATAAGCTCTTGAAATAGAATTATTCGACACATTTTCCATTGTTTTGTGTAATTTTATTCGATACCCTGATTTTTTTCGTACCTTATCTTGATTTCTTTCGTACCTTTTAGCCATAGTTCTTGGTTTATTGCATGGCATCAGAGCTTTCATTCTTGATTTTATTCGTACCTTTATAAACCATATACTCCGTTCTCTTGATTTTCTTCGTACCTTGTCTTGATTTTCTTCGTACCTTTGGCTTCAAAAAAACACATTCATTTCATCGCTTTTTTTATTATATCAGATATCAGGTACGCAAAAACTCACTCTTGATTTTATTCGTACCTTTTATGATATACGTTCTGGTTTCTTTCATTCCTTTGTCAAAATCAGTGGCGTTGTAATTCACTCTCCTTTACAATATACTCAAAAAGCACTCTTGATTTTATTCGTACCTAACCTTGATTTCTTTCGTACCCGCCCTGATTTTATTCGTACCACTTTGATTTCTCTCGTACTCGGCTTGATTTCTTTCGTACCTGCCATGATTTTATCCGTACCCCGTTTTGATTTTTTTAGTACCTCCGCATGATTTTTTTCGTACCCGGTGTTGATTTTCTTCGTACCTCGATGCCCGTTTTATGGCTTAACCATGCGGTTTCACAGGTTCTCTTAATCAAGTATTAATCAAGTATATAAATCAAGTGTTAATATCGAATTAATAATCAAGTGATATAATCAGGAAGACAAAATCATGATTTTTAATCAATCTATCAATCAAGAAAGCGCTTCGCGCCGGATTGGAACGATTGAAGCAACAAAAATTCTTTCTCCCAAAAAGCAATAACGCTCTTTTATTATATCACATCAAACTAAAAAAAGCCAAGCAGATATACTTGGCTTTTCTTTTCAGTTAGGTTTGGAACTCAGTATTATCGGAGCGAGCATGAACGTAGTGCATATCAGCATGAGGAACATTGCTCCTAAACTTGCAAAGCAGTATATTACATAATCAGCCTTATCAAGTCTACCTGAACGGTAGTCCCTGTGATAAGTTATACAACTCATAAATGTGATGAAAATATAGAGAGAAGATAACGTGATAAATACTGCGAACGGTTTTTGCAAATAGCAAAAGGAAAAAAGACCGATTATCAATATAGCTATTACCGTATAGCTGATTATTGTTATATCTCTGTTGCGCCTTTTTTTCGGTTTCTCTATCATTTATCCACCTCTTACTTATCTGGAAGAAAATTCATGAGAGAGCGGCTTCACTGATTTTTCTGAAATTGAACGTTCTGAGTTTGGCTGTGCCCCTCCGCTTGTTTCGGAACACTTATTATCCCAAACAACATTTCCCGACCGTGTTGTGGAATAAATATTAGGTAGTTTTAACTCATTGTAGCACTTTTGGCACAAACAAAGAGAAATATGTGTGTTATCATCTGTGAGCCTAGCTTCGCCGTTACTTGCAACATTAGCCGGAGTTGGGTTATGAATGACCTGAATTGTCAAAGCATAAGCATTAAGGTCGCAATCACAGCCACACCTATCACAAAAAACCTTTACCATATTGCTTGTCCTTTCTAAATTCAATTAAATTTTACATTTTTTCAACAATCTTTTCACTTAGCAGGCTTTTTAACACGCTTCTGTTGAAAGTTTTCCCGCTTTGCTCAGGAAACGCTCTAAAATGAGTTTTAAGAGGGGTATTCACGTCCCTAAAGGAAAAATCCCTAGGGACGTTCTAAAGCCCGTGTATGGGCTTCGTAGACCCCTGTTTGCGCAAATAGCAAAAGCAGTGCATTGAATGTTAATATTATAGCATGATAGAACTCAATAGTCAAGTGTGATATTCTATCTTTACCAACCAACGAATTTCTGCTTTCTCCTTGCACTTTTGGTTGAACTTCTCGCGTTCGGCTTTCAGAGTGGCTTCAGCTTTTTTCAGAGCGGTCTGAGCGGCTTCTATGCTTGATAGTGTACTTGCAGGGCGCATATCGGCATTGCATACGGGGCAATAGTTTCTTTTCAGAAAGGCAGTAGCAATCTTAGAGCCGCAGGTCTTGCAACCTATGAACTCAGACTTAACGTCAGCAAAGTGGAACTTAGAGGTTTTTTCGTTCAAAGCTGCTCTGCACTTTGCAACGCGCTCTTCAAGTTCCAGAATTTTGGCAGAGGGCTTTACTTTTGAAAAGCTACGATATTTAACAGCAAGACAGTCATACCATCCGTTATCGTGGCTCTTGATGAAGTTCTCTGCTACTTCGTAGCTGTCGCAGGTCTGATTTATCCACCGAATGGGAGATGCACCAGAAGCGCCTTCCTGCCAGTCTTCGTGTGCAACATAGTTATTCCAATCGTCCTGCACCTTTTTTTTGTTTACGTTTTCAGCGTAATCTGCGTATCTTATTTCATGACCCATGCGTTTACTTCCTTTCAATTACCCTGTCAAATCCGATGTATCTGTTGTTCTTGCGATAATATTATAGCATAAAACCGCTCAATAGTCAAGTATAATATTTAATATTTTGTATCAAAATGAAAAACTGTGCCAATTAAGGCACAGTTTTTATGTATTGTTTTCCGCTTGCTGAAGTGCGTAGGCTATCAGGCTTTCGATATTAAGGTTGTTCAAGAAATTGGAGCTTTTTTTGCATCCGCAGCATACCTCGACCGACCCGCGCGGTTTTATTTGCATATAGAAGTCAGAGCGTGTTTCGCGAATAGACCAATTCTCAAACTTGGTCTTATGCTTTTCACAATATTTGTTAAAGTTCTCTGTTAGCTTTGTGTTCATTGTGTTTTCTCTTTCTTAACTCAATGCTGAGCACCTATTCAGTTCTGTTCCTTTCATGAACCATGGCAGTGATTTAAGTATGCTTTTCCTGTCAGTCGATTATGTTCTTCTTCCTCTAATTCGTCTTCTGTCAGCGAAACAAAGCTGACAGTGTTATCAAAATGAGGCTCAGCATAGAGTTCAGCGCCACATTCTTCGCAGATGCACAGTTCATGAAAGTCTAAATCATAGACACTTTCAGCTTCAACGTGAGCGGCACACATTGTATTGTTGCCACATTTGGGACAAGTAAAGTATTTCATATTTTATCCTTTCAAAATCAAAAGACTTTCTTATGGTCTGTTGTTGTGTGTATATCTTCTGCCATCTTAAAAAGCTGTTCAAGATTTTCTCCGTTGATAACTTTGTTATCATCTATACCACAGGCATAGCCGTCTTTCAGTGTTGCCCACCAACCATCATCATCTTGATATATTTCCTTGCACTTCTGGCGTAGCCTCTTCATTGTCATTGAACAAATCTCTTTCTACTTCTCTGCATCGCCGTTAGGGTCTATACCTGCTCTTTTCAGAATGGCAGATATGTCGCGAGGCTTGTAGATTTCCTTATGACGTGCAGACATTTCGTCCCATTCCTTACGGAGTTCGGCAAAATGCACGTTTAGCATTTTTACCTCATTTGTGAAGCTTTCTACCTGCTGCTGTGCTTGCTCGATTTTAGCTCCTAATTCAAGCATTTCTTCGTAGACCTGTTCCTCAGGGGTCATTGCGATATTGTTGTTAGGCATATTGTTCTCCTTATCACAAGCATTAGGCATTAAGTAATAAATATGTGCTTTATATTGTACTAGTGTTAATATTATAGCATATATTCGCTCATTAGTCAAGTGTTTTCTCGACAATTCCAAAAATGTTTTTTTGATATGGTCGGTATAGATGTTTGAATATATAACAATTATACTGTATTTATTATATCATACGATAGACCAATAGTCAATGAATTATTGAAAAAGAAAAAGTCCCCTTGATATACAAGAGGACTTGCGGTCAATCACGTTCAATTTGCTTCGAGGGCTTATTCGGAGACTTCCCGTAACGCTGAAGGTCGTCAACGCAACATAAATAGGTGGTATAATTGTTAAAAGTTCCTAAAGGCTTTGAGTAATCTATGTTGCCATTAGTCTGCTCATAAAGTTCAAACCAATCAAGGTCAGGAGCATTGTGTTTTCATTTCTTCATGCTCCCAGTTGCCTTTGCCACTTCTATTGCACGGATAACATAGTCGTATTCGTCATTTATCATTGTCTTAAATACATTCTCAGCATTCTGCATTGATAAAGGCGGTTCGACGTAGACTGCTTTTCCTGTGTTCTCATATTTGCAGGGAGCGGCGTAGAGAACACGTCGGATGCGCCGCTCCTGACCTATCGGAGTGTATGAAAAGTACACGTCTGCAACAGTTGTGTAATTTCCAAAAAGACCGAACTTAAACCTTGGCTCACTAGAATAGAAGCTATACCCTGCAAGCTCGCCAACACGATAATACACGTTATCTATGTGGAAGATGTGGCTTTCGGTATCGAACTTCAGGTTTCCTATTCCAGTATTTCCTTTGAACATGGATTTCGCGTGTTCGTTGCGATGTATTTCAGCAACAATAGCATCATCGCTCTGCTTCAAGGAAAATCCCGACGGGATTTTCCGACGGCAGGAAAGACAAAATCGCTGAATTATTGTATTTTTCTTACAGCAGGCACACTGTTTCATTTTAGTCCTCGTCTGGCTCAGGTGGAAGTTCAGCTTCGTTCTTTATGAGGAATATTGTTTTTATAAGAACTGTTTCTTCGGAAACGCCAAACTCTTCAACCTGATACTTTTCAGGTTTGATATCTGGATATTCCTGTTTTTCAACGATAAGAGTATAGTCGGCAGTCTTATAAACGTAATAAGTTACTTCTTCCTCTTCCCTTGTTTCCTCGTCGATTACGATTTTGCCAGTCATCTTTGTTCCTTCACCTAGGATATCAACCAATGACTTGTAAGGTGTTCCAACCGCTATCTGATGCTCTGTACCGTCCGGAAGGGTGATGTAGAAGATGAGAGACACTTCGGGGTAATATTTTGCACTACCGTCAGACTTGATACTATCGAAGTCTCCAAGTTTAACAGCTATTCCCTTTACAGCGACTGAATAACCGCCAGCGGCACTGATTTTGCTTATGGCGGTGTGAGTGAGAACTTCGCCATTCCTTTCGAGTTCAAGCCAGAAGTTGCTATTCTGTTCTGATGCCCTTTTCAGGTAATGTCCTGCGCCAACAAATGTGAAAGCATAAGGGTTCTCGTCTGTTTCTTCGATAGAAACCTTAAAAGGGTCGTCGGTAAAGGTAGCGCCGTTAGTTGCAAGGAGATTATCACGATAGAACCCATAAGAGTTATCGCCGAGTGTAAAATATCTGCCGATGCCTGTACGATTGATACTATCGTCGTTCTTCTTTATTGTATCGTCAGTTCCTGAGGCATCTGCTTCCCAAACGTTATTATAGTGAATTATCTCAATCTTGCCAAAGGAAGCCTGAGCTTCTTCGGTATCGAGGTCAACGGTAGTGTTATACACGCTATCGTCAGGTTCATCGTCTTTTGATGCAGGATTACCCGTTGGAGTGGTTCTTGAAGTTGCTGTCGTCGAGGGCATTGTTCCATTCCCTATTTCATCTGTTTGATTTCGACTTGAAGTAGGCTCGTCTGTTGTTTGTGTATCTATATCGCCTTCTTCATCTGAATGGTCTGCTTCGCTGTCTGTGCCGTAAGCCATGTCATTACGCTCTACATAGATAGAGGCTTCCTGAGTATCTGCAACAGAGGTTTCTTCTTTTGAACAGCCTGCTGTCAGCAGAAGAGATGATAAAAGAAGAGTGGCTAGTAAACGCTTTTTCACACCCAAATTCCTTTCTTTTAGAGCGGATTATCTCAATTCTTTATAAGAGAAATACTGCCGACAACACTACCTTCTTTAACAAAAACCAAGGTATAATCGGAATTTTTCAGAACGAGATAGTCCCTGTTGTTGCCCATATAAAAATCTTCTGCTTTGAAGTCGGCAGGAATAATATTCTGATTTTTCAGATTTGAAAGTGTCATCATCCAATCTGCGCCTATTTTGTACGAAGTAGGCTCTTCTTCCGGGAGAGATACATTGAATGAGAGCATCACAGGAGTAGAACACTCTTGGTCTTCGGTATTAACGTTATATGAAACTGTTTTTGCGCTTATCGCCTTTACATGAATGTCATCGTTTGTACTAACAAGAGAGTTTGCTTCTGTTATAACCTGATTTCCTTTACCAATAAGTTCAAGGTTAATAGTTGGGGCTACCGAATATGTGTCAGTGCCGAGGGTGTATGTAGCCGGGCTGTTTGCAGTTGTATGCATGATACCGTAATAGTCGAACCGTCCGTTTTTGTCCAGTTCGTAAGACATATCGCCGTCTACTGTAACGAGGTTGAAGTTTTTCAAATTGCATATATCTGCATAAGTGGTTGAAGCGGTGAGCGGCAGAACCTCGGTTGCAACGACCTGAGGATTATCTGTTTCAAAGTTCTCTGTGTAGATAAGCTCGACCTCGAATATAACATCATCTGTTATGTTGGGCTTCAGGGATGTGTTGTACGCTTTATCAGCGGGCAGGTCGAAAGCGGTATTTTCATTATCCGAAACAATGTGTGGTTTGTTTTCTTCTGCGTTTGCGCCGCTCGTGGTTGAGAGTGAACTAGAAGTATCTGAGGGTTCTTCTGCATTGTTGTCCGGCGCGCCGATATCTGAAGTCTCGCTTGTATTATTGCCATACTGATATTCGTCTTCCTGGACGTATATCGGTGCTGTGGTCGCAACACTATCGTCAGAATTTGAAATGTTTGAGCAACCTGAAATGCTCGCAAGAATAGCGCAAAGGCAGGTGGCACTCATTATTTTTGGGGTGTTTTTCATTGGTTGGTTCTCCTTCAATATATATGTGAGCGGCAAGGCGTTGCTTGCTGTTCGTTACAGATTAATTGACTTTGTGAATTACTACCGGAGTATCTTCTGGAGTATCTATATTGACCCAGTAAGCAGATATCCACTTCGGTCTTAATACTTTTTCTTCCCCGTGTCCATACCAGTAATGAGACCAGTGGGCGCGGCGGGAGTGAGGTCTTTGCCGTGTCCCCTTGCTATTCGGCGAGACAGTTACTTCAGAATTATCAGGCTGATTGTTTTTTTCTTTTTTCCACTTTCGGAATGATGTGCCGAAGCGGACACCAGTGTCCCATTTCTGTATTTCAGAGAATTTGTTTTTGGGTTTGGAATTAGCTGTGGGTTTGCGATATGTATGCTTAGTAATTTCATTCTCCTGAATATCAGGGTCAACACTTGAAAGATAACTCAGGATTTGCTGAATGAGCGCCTGATACATTTTTCCTTCTATTTTGATTTTTTTCATATTCCCAGAAAAACACTTTTCAGGGGTATCGTTAATTCCGACAGTATCTACTGTTTCGATTTCGTCAATGTCTTGCTCACCATTAGTGTTTTTATAAAGGAATGTATCTGCAAAATAATAGTCCTCTGTCACTTTTATCACATGGACGGAGTAATAAGATGTCTCGTCCTGTGGATATGGTGCGACCTTATCCACTTTCAAGAATAAGCCATCTCCTACGATTGCAGAAGCAATTCTTTGATTTGCAGAGATATCAACATAAAAGGTGTCGTAGGGAAGGAAATCCCATGCATCCTTAACCATAATCATGGATTTGGTATTAGAAAGCTCGTCGAGAAAATCTTTATCAAAAGAAAAGACCTGCTTATTTTTTGCCCAGAGCATGGAAAGAGAGATTGCATCTAAGTCTCGAATAAGTTCGTTCTTTACTTTTTCACTTTTCTGACTTCTAATCATATCAACGATATATTTGAGTTTTGGGTTTGATGAATAGAGCTGTTCTTTAGTTCCTTCTGAGTAGTTATAATCAATTATAGCTCGAATGTCTTCAGGATTTAAGGAAGATATTACTTCAGACGAAACAAATTGACTTACCCATTTTAACGGGAGATACTGCTCGGTTTTTTGTTTGGACATCAATATTCCCTTTCTGTTTTGTTGTGTTTTTTACTTATGGTTTCCTTTTTCAGCAGGTAGGTATAGTTCCTTGGTTTACTTATATCTTTTTCAATATCTATCTCAGAAAAATGACTTTTCATAACGGATAGAATATCGTCAAAGGCATCATCAAGGTGAGGTGGAAACCATGGGTCTGAGCGGCACAGAAAAACGGCATCGTAATTTCTGGAAGAAACGCTATTTAGCGTTTCTTTAATTATATCTGCCCCTTCGTCTTTTGTGAAACCATATATCCCTTTCGAGATAGGATTTGCAATCCATTCAAACCCAAATTTCGTATATTTATCGGCAAGGTGAGATACCCAATTCCCACAATCAAGCTCGTAATTGTCGTTGGAAAAGTCGTGGTGCATATCAACATTGGTGATGACAAGTGGAGTGGTATCGACCTGTTTGCACATCAGCGAATTAACAAATTCGTATATGTTCTTGTGACTATTAGCTACCATTGCAGGGCAATCGGTCTTTTGATGTAGCAGAAGCTCTTTCAAAAGATTTATTTCATCCTGATTAATGGTAACGCTGTTCATTTTTGCAGCATTTTCGGCGTTTGCATAAGCATTGAGCCAACGGAATATTGAGGTTTTTGTGTCCACATCAATTCCATCAGGATAGCAGGTGGAAATTATATCTGGATGCACAGTTTGGAAATAATCGAAGTCGATTGACAACACCTTATAAGCCATGCAAAATACCTCTGGTGCGGCTTTTTCCTGCCGTTTTATTCCGTAAAAACACTGACTATTTATAGACAGGTGCTTTTATAAGTCTAACAAGATATACTTATGAGATTTGCGCCAAGCAAATATGACTATTTATCGTCACTTTTTTTTGTGCGATTTTTGGTGCTAATAGTTGGCGTTTCATCAAAGAGGTGGTCTATTATCCACTGGTTAAGAAGCAGGCGCGGAACGCGAATAACCCGTCCTATGTTCATGCAAGGAAAACCTTCTGAATGAACAAGTCTTCCTGCTGTTATCCTGTGGATATTGAATATAACGGAGATATCCTCAATGGTGTAGTATTCAGGCAGTTTATCATCAGAATTTAACATCAAAGTCAGCGCTCCTTATCGTTGTTGATTTTGCCCATTTTGAACTGAACGGATTGTTCCTTAAACATACGGCAAAAGGCTTCCTGCTGTGCAGGGGTGAGGTCTTTCCAGTGTGGCTTGCCCTCGTTTTCTTTCATATTTGCGAGTTGTTCCCAAGCGATTTCGGCGTATTTTAACCATGTTGCATCATCGACCATGATGTACCTTCCTTTCACAAATTAACGAACAGATAGTATGTATTTGCACAGTCCAAGCAGGACTAAGTGTGCGGGATAGTAGTATCTTGCAATAAGCTCAAACGGTTTTTTCTGAAGAAAACGCAGACCGATACAGCACTTGCAATTTTGAAGTTTGTCTTCTTTAAGAGCAATAATGATTATCGGAAGAGCGATAAATCCGCAGAGATAAATTATGTCATAATTGACCTGCGCGACGGAAAAAATCGTAAAGCCGATTACAGTCCAAAGTATTCGATGCTTCCTATTATGAGCCAGTCTTAGAACAGCAATAAAAAGCATACCATACCATGAATAATCTCCATTGATTAAGTATGCGGCAAGTGCGAAAATGCCGCACATATCAAAGCTGATTATTTTCTGAAAAGCGCAAATGGCTTTGCTATTTTCATTGATTTGAGGGCGTATTGTTTTGGCAATTTTCCCTACTGGGATATCCATGGCTTTAAGCATGAAAAATCCCAAGAACAAAGTAACACAAACACTCTGGGAACGCCAGTTGACGATTTTGCCGCTCGACACATAATCCCACGGCACTTCGCTGATTATTGCTATCACCAAAAGACGTAATAGGTGTCTGGTCTTATTCTGCGTGTGATAGTAGCACTCAACAAGCAAAAAACAATATAGCGGAAAAGCTACTCGCCCGATAATATTGCAGGCAATATAGTCGGATGCACTTATTACGCTTGCGTTGAGAAGAACATAGGCAAGGTGATGAAATGTCATTGTAATCATGGCAATCCATTTAAGTGTATTGTAGGTTTCTGTACTTATTTTTCGTTGCTGAATATAATCTGTTGTCGATTTTGAGATTTTGGACTTCTTATCTTGCTTCTGAGCGGAAATTATGCTAGACACATCAACAACCCTTTCGGTTACACTTATTAAAGTTTTTACTGTTAATATTATACCATTATACCGCTCAAAAGTCAAGTAAAAATAACCTTTATGGCAGCTTTTCCCTATACAGATAATGTGTTATAATCAGGTGTTCCTGACTATCAAAATGTGTCTGATTTAGCCTTTCTTTAACGTTTCTATAAATTCCATTACGGCAGAGTGATATTTCTCTGGAATGGTAATAGAAACAGTAGGTTCGTTATGAGCATCTACGTCAACATCATCTGCATTTGAAGTGCCTTCGTCATGGAAAAACGAATAGTTCTCGCTGTCGCTATAAAAGCGATTAACCTCATCTGAAGCCAGAACCATGCGTTTTGAGATGTAGCCATGAAGGTAGATTTTCTCAATAGACTTGCACCTAGAAAGTGCAACGTATAACTGCCCGTTTGAGAAAATCTCTGGTTCAAGGTTCATTTTTGAGTAGGTCTGACCTTGCGATTTGTGTATTGTTACAGCGTAGCCTAACCTCAGAGGATATTGCTTTGCTGAGCCGATTTCCACGCGGTCTAGCTTATTCTTCTTTACGACATATTCGTATTTTGAGAATTTGATGCGATGTACTTTTGCTACTTCTCCATCGTCGATTTGGACAGATATCTCGTCTTTTTTTACGTCGATGACTGTACCAAGAGAACCGTTCTGATAAAGGTTCTGTTCGGTATCATTAATGAGCATAACTACTCGTGCACCTATTTTGAACTGAAGCACTTCATCGCACAATTTATCGTTGGGTGATGCTTTTCCTTCGTATTCTGCGTTGGAAATAAAAATTCTGCCCGATAGCTTTTCAAGCTCTATGTCATTATGCTGAGCAACCGTAGTATTCTTTCCACAGACCCAGATTGCACCTTTGAGTTCGTTGGAAGATGAATGCTCTCGAAAGAAAGGTAAGCAAGTACTATCACCTTTTTTGCACTTGTCAAGAGCAGCGCAGAAGTCGGCATCTTCCTGCCTTATAACGGTTGTGAGATTGCATAAATGAATATTGCTTTTCCTCCAAAAGCGAGACTGAAAACAATATCCATCTCCTATTTCTACGCCGTAATGCTTATTGAGAAATGGTCTGTCCTTAGTGATTATGACAGGAGAAAGCTGATAAAAGTCACCTACAAACACAAGCTGAATTTTCTTTTTCCGTTTTTTGTTCGCAAGCTCGATTATCGCCATCAGTTTATCGAAAATATCCAGACGAACCATGGAGATTTCATCAACTAAAATGCAGTCAACCTTTTCTAAGCAGTCAGGCATTTTGGAAGGCTTTTCAAAGTCCAATCCCACTTTGAGACCGAACTGTGAATGTAACGTTGCTCCACCAATTTCAAGGCTTGCTATGCCTGTTGGAGCTGTTTTTAATAGGGAAATATTCTCGTGTTTGCAGTACTTGTCGTATGCTTTAACAAGATAAGATTTTCCTGTTCCTGCATTCCCGGTAATGAAAACATTCTCGCCGGAAGTAAGAAGCTCCAGCGCATTTTTCTGCTCTTCGTTTAATGTGTTGTATATCTCTGGAAAATCCATTTTGTCTGGATTTTTCTCGCCGCTCGGTAAATCAAAAAGGGTATTTTGAAAACAAAAATTACCCATGGTTCTCCTTTCGTGAAGTCAGTTTACAGCATCGCAAGTCTCGGCTTTATCTGTTCCGTCTGCTCACTATCCACCAATTCATAGAAATTGCGGTACTTGGGCGGCAGATTTTCGATGTTGCCTTTTGCTTTTATTGCTTTATTGTATATATCGGTTAAGAACTTAATAATATCTTCGTTTTTCATGTGGCGAATAACATCACCACACGTCTTTTCAATGGGGAATACCATTTCAATGTAGCGTATGGTATGGTTGTTCGGCACACTTTCTTTCAGAAGCCAGTGCAATACTGTCCCAGAAGGGATATCAAGAGCTTTACTAAACTCGGCTTTTGTCAGCCCGGAGTTGTTGAAGATTTCGATAACTGTATCACAGGGGTCTTGGTTGTTGATATTGCTACGAACGGTCACATCATCAATTATTATTGTTTTTAATAATGCTTTCCCTTCAACAAGTTCATTTACATCTCTGTATTCCTTGGCAATGTTATTTTCATTTCCTTTGGAGTTAAGAACAGATGAACAGAAATCGGTAAGAAATTCTGCAAGCTGTTTATTGCCAAGATGTCTGATTACATCGCCACCATTTTTGTTGACATAGTAATATTCCTCGAGACACATACGGAGATATTTTACTACACACGGCAGTGGAGCTTTTGCATTCTTTGTTAAGAACCAAGCGGCTATGGTTTTGATGTTTATTCCCGTTAATTCAGACAGCTCTGAGTAGGTCATCCGGCTCTTTTCGTAAAGCTTCCTTGCTTCATCTATTCTCGCCTGACGTTCCTCTGCGTTTGATGTTTTGCTCATTATTTATTTTTCTCCTTAAAAACATCGGAAGGTATTTCCTCTGTGGCTTCGTAGATTATCTGTAAGACCACATAAACGGTAGACATACCAACACCGACTACTGTTGGATTTGAGAAAGAGATAATCTTGCCGTCATGGCTTGTTATAGCACGAACCGCACGGTTGACTTTGGCAGTAAGTTTATCATCTTTGATTTCGGAGTAAGTTCCCCTGATATATTTTACAAATCTTGCTTTGCTTTCTGCTGACATTTTATTTCCTTTCTTAGGAAAACATAGTCTGCACAAATATGATAGCATAAAGGCGCTCATAAGTCAAGTGCTATCCGTATTTTTCAGATTATTTTCCAAAATAGAGGGCGCGATTTTGTCAACGCCCTCTTAGCTCTATTGGATTGGTTATGCGGTTCTGCTTCTTCTATACTGAGGCGGCGGTTCAGGGAGTGGCGGCATATCATCCATGTACTCGGCGGGAGCACTCTGAACCGCTTTATTTCCCCCAGTAGGTCTCTGCTGTATGTTCTGCCTGCTGTTAGAGGATGGCGGTGTCTGTCGGCTTGTGTACTGGGGTGGGGGTTCAGGGAGCGGCACATCGTCAGGAATAGGTGGTATTTCGGCTGTTGCCTTTTTTCCGTTGTTCTTACCGCCCCATGAAATGCCGCTTTTCTTTCCCTGCCCCTGATTTGAAGATTTTGGGGTGTTGGTTTCGTTCGGATTAGGCTTGCTGTCGGCATCTTCTCCATCGTCGAAAAGGAACATTGCATTAATAGCATATTTCCTTGCATAGGTCGAAGCAGAACCAGACGACTGGTTGTCGCTCATGTTGCTGTGTTTGCATTCACGAGCGTATGCAGATGTTGTAAGCTCCTCGCCTGTTTCACAGTCAACAAAATGAACAGTAGCCTTTACATAGGTCTTGTCGCCCGTGTGAGTAATGTTTTCATTCTTATCGCAAGATGTGTCTGTGCCGATAATCACTATTTCATCCTCGATGTAGACGAGTGCGTTTTGCTCTTTCAGAGCTGGCTTGATAACCTTGAAAAGGTCGCCTATCGTGCGGTAGAAGAAATTACTGTAATCGTTGTACCTGTCTTTCCCTGCCGATGCGACACTCTGCACAGCCAATAGCTTTTTGTAGAGACTTACCCTATTGTTTTCTGCCATGTTTACCATTCCTTTCTGAAGTGGTTATTCATTCACCTTTATACTCCGTAAGCATCTATATGCTATGCTAATATTATAGCACAGAACCGCTCAATAGTCAAGTATGCAATGACGGTTTTTACAGATTTTTTGATATATTGGTCTGTTTTAGATACACTTTATAAAAAAGTATGTCACATAGCATTAAACAACATAACAGATTTGGATTATTCTACCTTAACAAAATCCTTGGCGTTTTTGCCCTTTGCTTCGCATAAAACGTTATCAGATAACGACATCAGCATTTTCTTGCCAACTACATCGACTATGGTTTTGTATGCCTGTCCGGTCTTGGTGTTGACGATTATATCGTTATGCTTCAGCCCTTTGAACGTCCGAAGCGTTGTTTCGTTTGTAGCTGTTTCGTCAGCCTCGCTCTTCCGATAGAAGAATATGTTGCCGTCGCTCTTTTTGAACCAAGCGAAACCCGCTATTCTAGCTATGTTGCTCATTCCAATAAATTGGTTGAAACTTGAAAAGCGCTCCTGGTTTTTTGACTGAATAAACTGCTTCATATGCTCATTGCAAGCCTGCTCTAACTTGGAAATATCCTCGGCTCGTGTTTTAATAATCACATGGCTTCCTTCGGAACTGCGGGATATATCATATCCAAGTAGCGTGACAGCTTCCCATGCACCATCGTATTGGCTCGTTGCTCTCTTGACATCTCTCCAAATCTTATCCATGTATTTGATAATTTCCATTTCCTGTTCAGTCACCACTAATCCCCCCTTCGTTCGCCCCGCTTATGAAATATCAACATCTGTTTCTTCTGAAGAAATAAGCTTGTACGCTTCACCTGTTCTTATTTCGCGCTCCTTTATGTAGTAGCGCATATCCGACGTGTCCGCGTTATGAGCTTCTTCATCAACAGACGTAACTGCTTTCTTGAACTGCGGAACATTGTCTTCGATAAAGTCTATAAAGGAAAAGCCTTCAGCGCAGACAACATATTCAGGGTCGGCGTAATCGGTATGAGCGGTTTTGTGTTGAAAGACATATTTGGTATTCATTTGTCCTTTCCTTTCAGTTTGATAAATTTTTTATGTGTATGAAACACACCTCACAGTCGGGGATATCCCTGACTGTGAGGCGCATATCACATTATGCGTTTGTATCTTCGGTGAGAATGTTTACGTCGTCGTAAACCTTGATAAACGTAACCTTGCTCTGCCATGTAGGGTACAGAGTTGATACATCGCCTGTAATGTTGGCTTTTGTTGCATTGGCATCGACGATAAATTCAGTTGCGCAACCATTTGCGGAATATACGTCCCAGTAGTCAGTATGTTCGTCTGCTTTTATATCGCCTACCATGCAAGGAATTACAGTGCCGTTTTCAAGGATAACATCCACGGAAGTGCCGACAGGTGCATTAAAATATGTACCAACCGCAATGAGATATCTGTCCCCTATCATGCGAAAGGCATCTGAATTTGTCCATGCCATGCTCTGTAACTTGTACTGGTCGCTTGTCTTATCTGTTATTGCAGTATAGCTCTCATAAGACTTCATTCCAGTATAGTCTGCCTTATCCGGCAGGGAGTACAGCGAGCACGGAATGATGTCATCATCAGATGCGCTGTCGTCAACAGAAGTGCTGATAGTGGCAAGCCTGACTTCCTGCTCCTTCAGTTCGTTAGCAAGGGCGGTCACTCTCGATGACTGCACTATTGCGACGATACCACCTATGATTGCCGCTGTCCACGCTACAAGTAGCATGATTGCGTTGTTGTTAAATCTGGCTCTTGTTGTTTTGGTCTTTGCCGCTGTGTTTGTCTTAGTCATTGCTTTACTCACTTTCTCAATTTGTGTAACGTTTCCTTTTATCCAGAACGGTCATCACTCCGCTCTGTTTTACGATAACTGTGTTTTATCGTTGTTGTTATTATATCATATAACCGCTCAATAGTCAAGTATGTTTTGCGGATTTTTTATAAAATATTTCATATTTTGGAGTAAAAAAACCGATACCCTTTTATAGAGTATCGGTTGGAGTATTATTGTAATTTTTTGAAATCAATCGCGCTCAATGAAATGGTTCTTTTTCTCATGAGTACGTTCCTTATCTGCGGTTTCTTTACCGTATGGAATAGTGTGACTATAATCAGGCAGGCGTGAAAACTTTCCGCTTTCTAACTTGGAAAATCCCAAGCTGTCAACATAATATGCTTCGCGTGTTTTGCCGTCGCATATAACCATTACGTCGGCAACTGAAAGCGCGTAGCCTTTGAAATCGGCAGGACAGTCAATATTAAAGTCCTTGTATGTGTTTTCAAGCAGGCTATCTCTGTCGCAAAGGTCGCTTGCAGTAATAGCTTTACAATAGATATAGTCGTACCTGTTGTCATCAACCTGAGCGTTCTTTTTAGCAAGGCTTTCAAGAGAGGCAAAAGTGTAATTGTGGTTCTCGGGAGAATTAGTGAGCTGATATATTTCGATGTGTGGGGACAGCTTTTCTAACTGTTCCTTGACGAAGCTGACGGTCGCTGAAGCGGTTGCGTATTCGATGCCGTCATTTCCGTATCTGTTTGCGATATCTTCAAGCCTTTTGTCAAAGCCAACTCTGTAACCCCGTGCATTTACAGACATATCTGCTTCACACATCAGTACAAGTTCAGGGCATTGAGCCAAAAGGTTTACCCCGCCATTCGCATGAAATTCTGCTTCGACCTCATACAGATTTTTTCCGTGATTGGCAACTGCAAAAAGAGTGTCCTCATTGATACCGATTTTTTTCAGTATTTCCTCGCCTGCCTGCTCGTGTTCTCTTCTGCCGTTTAAGTATCCGATGTCGTGCAGTAAACCTACAACATACATTGCATCGGCATCAAGACCGTACTTGGGAGCATTCTCCCTCATGTATTCTGCAACGCCAATGCAGTGTGCCATCTTATATTTATTTATATGCTCTTTATGTGCCTCTTCGTATGCTGTATGGTATTTGCTTATGTGTTTATTGTGAGCTTCTTCGTGTGCCATGATTTCACTCCTTTTCTATTGGCTTTCGAGCGATAAATTCACGTTGTTTAGTTTTCCATTGGTATTCATCGTATACCTTGCCATATGAAACATAAAACTTGCATTTGTCGTTGTCGGTAAATCTGCACCTTTCAGTTTTGCTTCGAGATAGCATAGTAACTTCAACGCTGACGTTTTTAATGCCTTGTTTTACTTCGCTTATAAGATATCCGTCGGCGGGGTTAGCCGCACCGTTTAGAGTATTGACTATGCGCCGCTCGTGCATTTCTTTTTCAACGAGGTCTATCGCCTGTGATATGTAGTTGTCGTTTGTGCTGTAATGTTCGTTGGACTGAGCACGGGTCGCGGGGGCGTAAGTTTGAATTATTTCTTGGCTTATCTCTTGGGCAATGTGCAGGACTTTGCAAGCAGTGCCTTGTGTAACAGTGTAATCGCCGTATCTGGCTTTGTTCATTACAGAAAGCAAGTCGCTGACATCGGCTACATCCTGATGTGAAGATATAAAGCCATTCTGAACTCGTTCCAATTTACAGAGAGCGGCATCAATGCTATGGGTATATCCGAGCCGCTCGCACATTTCTGGACTGATATGATACAGAGCGAATTTCAGGCTTTTTTCGATAGCCTGTGCCGCATGATACCCGCACATATTCATTAATGCAGGCATACTGTTTCGCATACTGTACGCATATTCTGCCAAAGAAACGTCAGCCTGAATAAGTTCAGGCGTTATGTCGAATGAATACGCTTCCATCTTTTCACCTCTCAACCAGATAAACTACATATGAGTTTTTGAGCTTATTTAGCACTTTTTCCCTATTGCTTTCGACCTCTTCATTATAGTAAGCGGTATCAAGGTAGTAGACCTCATAGGTGTCATCTACGGTGCGTTCATTGTCGAAAATGTCGCTGATTGCTTCGCCGAGAGATATTCTGCGCATTTCTCCTGCATTTAGAGTGGTATCTATCAGCAGTTCCGCAGTGCAGGTATTTGAGGCTGAGGGGTATAGCCATACGCCGTTAATGCAGTCTGAATAACTTTCGCGAATGGTATCTGCAATCGCAACGGCTCTCTTGAATAGCACTTTAGACATATCGTTCGGCGCAAGCGTAGGTCTACTCAATCCGATTTCTCTTATCGTTTTAACTCTGGTTTCGTCCATTGTGGTTCTCCTTTATTGCATTTGCATTGAATTTCTCCACTGGAGAAATTGGGTCGCTTATATGGTTCTCTACTGTGCTTACGTTAGATTTCTCCAGTGGAGAAATTGCTCTTGCGTTCCAACGAGCGGCGTATTCGCCTATATATCCACTTTCGGGGTCAGCATCACCTGCACCGATTGTAAATGGCATGAATATGTCATCTAAAAGGCAGTTGCTCTGTGAGCCGTCTACGTCGTGCATATAATACTGCTCGACAATTTTATGACCGTTTTTGTTGACGTGTTCTTCTCTGTGAAATACCATTTTTCTTCCGCAGAAAGGACAATGCAGAAGTTTGTCTCCTAAATTGGAACTAGAGGTTTTGCCATTTTCGTTTTGAGATTGCCGTCTGTTCCAGTCAAGGCAAGCCTTATACTTATTATTATACCATGAACCTGCGCAGTTGTGAACCCCATTTACTGAGCAGAATAACTTGTAATCATGCTCGTTGGTTGCCCCATATTGGGACTTTGCTTCTATTTCATAGGTATCGCAGATTTTTGGTCTGTTTCCGCAAACATTGCATGGACGTAGGTTGTCGATTAGTCTTCCCATATAGTTCCTGTCTCAGTCGTAGAGGTATGGGTCGATGATGACCGCTGATTTAGTCTTACCACTATACACCACATATACCTCGTGTTTGTCGCGGATGACTGTCGAATAAGCATCGGTATCTTTACAGTGGCGAGGTCTAAATATTTCATACTCTATGTTCTGTCTGCACCTTGAAATTCGATTAAAAGTTTCGTTTGAAGTAGCGCCAGAATTGCAAACGAATATGTCCGTTGCTTTCCATATAGATTTGTATACCAAAAAACTGTTATTAAAACTCCATATACTTTCTAATATACAGATGAAAGCTATTGCACAATGGAATATTGCCGCTATGGTTGTGCCAGCTATTATTTTTTCGTCATAGTATGGCGCATATAGTTCGCCGCTCGCAGCTAGTGCCTCTTTTTCATCAGGCGTTGCAAAAAGTACCCCCTGAGAAAGTACCATGTCTGTTGGTGCAGAGTATATTGAGTACCCCGCTATTATGATGATTATAAGTCCGATTATAGCGCCGAAAAGGATGCCAAGAGTAATGCCGACAGTTGTGTTGACATCCTTCTTGACACGACGGAAAAGGGCATTGAACCTATCAAGTTCGGTGTCCGAAGGCTTTTTGAATATGGAAAAAAGATAGTCTTTACGGCAATCGGAAGCCAGATTGGAGTATGTTAGTTTTTCTTTGACCGGGGCGGTTTTGGAGGTGTATAGGGTAATCATTTTCGGTTTCTCCTTTATGTTATTCAAAGAGCTTAGGGTCGATGATGACGGCTCTCTGCGTAGAATTACTGTACACAACGAAAACATCATGCTTGTTCTGAACGACTTCAGTATACGCTTCTTGGTTCTTACAATAGGAAGGTCTGAATATTTCGTATTCAATCGTCTGTTTACACTGCTGTATGCATTTCGCAGTTTCAGGTGTATTAGCTCCAGTAGTGCAGATGAACACATCGGTCGCCGTTTTTAATGTTTCAAATGTGTTATAGTTGTTTTCGTTATCATCTTTCAATGCTTTGATTGAGGTATAAGCTAATACTCCACCAATAATTGCTACTGCACATAAAGTGAGCGGGCTAAGGGTTTTACAAAAGTTAATGATGCTGACAATGATACCCTCTAAGCCATTTGTTGCAATGTAAACAATCAGTGCAATTATTGCCGCCAATAAGGCACAACCTACTCCACATAGTATACCCATAACAACATTATGCTTCTTAATTTCTTTCTGAATGAGCGGAGAAAGAGAGCGCAGCTTCTCAACTTCATTACAGGATGCAGTTGTGAACACGGAAGCGAGATGCTGTCTGCGCCCTTCACAAACAATCCTTGTATAAGAGATGTCTTTAGACTTGGAAGTTGCAAGTTTATGCTTCTGAGGGACGAACTCTTTAACTGGTGGCATATTTGCAGTGAGGGGGGCAGGTGAAGGTTCATCACAGATATGGTTGGGTGAGTATTCTCTAACGGATTTGTCGCTTTTGCTCAGACTAATCATTTTTATTCTCCTTTTTATTCAAAGAGTTTTGGGTCTATTACAATGGCGCATTGAGTTTTGGAACTGTATAAAATAAAAACGTCATGCTTATCTTTTGTGACAGCATCAAACGCTTTTTCATCTTTGCAAAAAATGGGTTTATAAATATAGCATTCAACCCTTTGGGGGCTTTCCATTATTTTTCTATCGGTTTCGTATGCGCCATAATGCGAGATGTATATATCAGTAGCCCTTTTTATAGTTCTAAAAACATATGTAGGCATATTAGTCAGCTGTGGATTTGCGAGCAGGGTTATTAAAGTAAATATTAGACTTGTTTCAAGCAGAGCAAGACCGAGATTGTTGCTACCGATAACTCCACATACAAAACTGACAATAAAAGATAAGCACATTAAACTTATTAATATGGTTATCAGAAGCGTTACAGAGGTGCATTTTTTGATAATTTTCTGAAAAATTGTAAGCAAACCATATTGTGACATTGCTGCTTCGGAAGAGATTTGGAATGTAGAAGCGAGGTATTCTTGGCGATGGTCTGCGCTTGCCTGTGTATAAGATATGGCTTTATTTGCGTGAGCGGCAAGTGTTTGCTTTTGAGGAACGACCTCGACGGCTGGGGGCGTATTAGTGGAATTATGCTGTGGAGCAGGTGCGTATTCATCGCAAATGTGAGCTGGGGTGTATTCTCTAAGAGGCTTGTTAATGTTCTCTTTGCTAAGATTTACCATGCAGATTTCTCCCTTATATTAAACTTGATTTTGGGGGATGATTAAGTGTTAGCTTTTTGCCAATACTATTTGTGTAAAGAGCCTAATAGCTTCTGAGTGGGTGGTGAATATGCATTTGTTTAATAGCCGCAAATCAGATTGTGTTGCTTTTTTGCAAGCAATAAAAACTTCGTTTTTTCTGTTGGCTTCAATGATTTCCCTTATTGATTTACACTTTCGTACATAGTACCCGCCATCAGGTCTTTTCTGTTTAGAGTAAAAGGCATAGATATATTCCTCTGCCGGAAGTGAATTGTTCATTAATCCTTATCCTCATACGCCCATATTCCTGACTTGTTTTCCTTCGCTTGTTTTTCAAGACTGCCGAAATGAACCGAATATTTGTCGTTTGGCTGTATAGTTACCGCCTTGGCATATCCATTGGACAGTAGCCAGTCCTGCACCATTAAACCATTCTGAAAATAGACATAGGCGAAAGTTTCATCATACTGGTTTGTTCTTCCTATGTCGTATTCGATGTGTAAGGTGTCGCCTTCTTTGAGATATCCTTTGATTATATCGGTTATTGTACTGCTGTCTTCGGCGCTGTTATCAAGAACGCCGCCTTCGGGCAGTTCAACTCCTATGAGGCGTATGTCTGTATTCTCTCCTTCTATGTCGATAATGAACGTTAAATCGTTACTTATGCTTACAAGAGTGCCGTCAGTATCATATTTCAAAGTGGAGATTTGAGAAGTGATATTGCTTTCAAGGTCTTCGGGATTGTCCGGGATAAACTTTCCTGCATTATCAGCTACTACGCCACCGAGTTCGGCGGCTATTTTGATAGCATCCTTGTTTTGCTCCACCAAATTTGATACGGCGGCATCGTTTTGGAGTGCACCTGTTACGTTAGGAAAGAAATCAGAGAAAAAGCAGTAAATTATTGCTACAAAAGATAGGGCGACCAATATGATGAATACGACTGTTTTCTTTTCCATCTGTTATACTCCTACCTTAAAGGTTTTTTCGAGAAGAGTACAGTAAACACGGCTCTTGCCAACGCTTTTCTTTCTCATAAATTTGTAAGATATTGTTTCGCAGGCTTTTCCTTCAGGAAGGTCTTCGACTTTCAGAGAGATACTGCCATACTTGTGATTTGCGATTTTGTTAGCGCAAATCATAGCGAGAATATCGTCAGCTTTGCTTGGCTCAACTGCGTACCTGCACTGGTTTGTAAAGCAAGAATTTTCTTTTGTGTTTGCGAGAAGCAGAAGTTCGCTTATGGATATTGGAGCGATAAGATAAACGTTTCCATACCAGAGCGCTATAAGGTATTTGCTGTCGCTATCGAAATCGTGATACGCGGATGCCTCAAAATAATATTTATCGTCGAAGCTGAAACTTGTGATGTCGATATAACCTTTCGGCGTTTTTCTGAAGATGAACACGTCGTAAAACGAATATTTTCTTCTGGGTGTATTCATTATTGCTCCTTCCATTGCCTTGCATAAATAGAATTTTGCATGGGAAAAATCCCTTGCGGGGATTATGTGTTATTCCAAACGTGCTTACGAACCTTGTCGGCGAAAATTGTAAGTGACGTATGATACTCATTATCTTTTTTGGAAAGGTATTCGGACACCTGAATGCCGCCCCATACGTCGATGTATGCATCAGTGTAGTCGTCTTCCGGTATATCACACGACTGCCATGAACAAATGACAGATATGTAAACGCCCTTGCCATAGGTATTATCATCACGTTTTTTTGGATTAAGAGCGCATGATAGGCGTATTCCATTTGGTAATTCTGTAACATCAAGGCATTTAAGACACCAGTTTTCACAGATGTTAAAAGTTCTCTGAACTGACATAATTTACTCCTATTCATTAGTGCATTTTGTACTTGATGTTAATATTATAGCACACCACCACTCAATAGTCAAGTGGTTTGCGAAAAAAATATAATCTGTATGAAACATCTGATTATGTAATCATAAGAGAGAAAAAATAAGCCGCTCTTAAACCATAAGAGCGGCTCTTATATTAAATTTTACTTTTGTATTCTTCGATGAAGCGCAACAGTTCTTCTTTTATAAGTTTATCGGTTGCCAATTCATTGGAGAAATGGAGATAATACGGAGCAAGATAATGACGGATTGTATCGTAGTTGGGATTAGTGCCTCTTGTGTAATGCTTACATATGCCATACCAGACCGCATCACTGATGTTGTTGTCTTGGCGGTACTTTTTAAGGACATCTTTAAGTGTCATCATCATTCTCACCTTCTTTTTTGCGTTTGATTATGGTTAATGCTACCCATATTATTCCAACCAAGCAAATGCTAATTAGTAAAATCCATATAGCTGTGTCAATAGGCTGTTTTTCTTCTGCTGTTGCATCTGTATTGGAAATAACTGATGTGCCTTCGTCGATAACTTCGACCGGGTAAAACTCTATGTCATCCGCGACAGAGTAATCGGGCTTGCCGGATATATCGACATCCTTCAGCCTGTATTTTTCTGAAAGCTCATTAAGTTGAATGATATATGGGTTATCAATAGTGTGCTGTAACTGAATTTGTATCTGATTGTTGTATGGCAAAGTGCTTTCGCCGCTGTTGTCTATATTATCTGGTATATCTGTGTTATTTACCCCCACGACGTGATAGCAACCAATCGGTAAGCGCACAATGAATGGGGTATTCTTGTGAACATAGAACACATAATACCTGCGTGTTCCCGCTTGAAGAAGTTTGACTTCGCAGTTTATGTTGGCATCTATTTCCATATAGCCTGTGTCGCAATAGCTCGGAATATTGTCATTGAAGATATCAGATATTGTTCCAACAGCTTCCACGCTGTCCCAGTAGCCGTAGTCGATAAGAACGGAACTGTTGTTTATTTCTTCGATAGTATAGCGTTTAAGTCCGTTTGGGCTATCAAGCTGTTCCATGTAGTCATCGAATGAAGGCTTATATACATAGAGTTTCTTTGTAAGCCAATATGGTTCTTTATCGACGATATAAGCAGAAAACCAGAACGAATGACTATCTCTAAATTTGATGTAATCGTCATATAGGATAGCCATTTTATCGGTCGTCACAAGTATGTAATCGTTTAGAATTAAGGTGCTTTCTAACCTTTCCGTTTCTTCTCTGGATGCTGCTTTTACTTCGTCAAATTCGTTTCTGCCACCAATAGCTATCCAATTCCCTTCTTCGTGCAGTCGGTATCTATCTCCTGTTTTTGCCTGCGCCGTCAAAGATGAACTAAGAGCAAGTATAACGGAAAGAATAATCGAAAGTCCTTTATTAAGAGTTTTCTTCAGTATTGTTGTCATAGAACCTTTTGCCCCTTATGTTGCTGTAAAGCTCGATTGCTTGTCGGCAAATCTCAGAACGCTTGTCATTTTTGTCGCCATAATGTCGTAGATAGCACTCAAATTGTTCGATGACACTATAACGATTATACAGTATTTCCAAGATAATTTCAATATCTTTTTCACGGTTTAGAGGAAGAAAACAAGCGTCTCCACCCAAATATATGTATTTGTTAAAGATAAACTTGTATAGTCCCCATTCTTTTAACACTTTAATATGGTCTTGCAATAACGCTTCTTCTAGGTTTTTGCATTCCAGAACATAATAATAAATGAACCATATAAGATAATAAACAGCTTCGCGCTGTTCTGGGGTTATACGCGATGCGTTATTCTTTCCGTTTGTCATATTCTGGATATACAACTTTATGGCATCTTCTTTTTTGTTTTCTTTATCAGACTGGTCTTTTTTCCCTTTTATAGAGGATTTAAGTACAAGATAGCATTGATTGCCCGAAAGCACGTCGGCATATTTGTATAGCAGGTTCATATTTGCCACATCAAGAAAGCTCCATAGCCTTTTATCCACGATTTCACCGCCAGTTTTTGTTGTATTATGTGGATATTATAGCAAATAACTGCTTGTCTGTTTTTACATATTCGGTTATGTGTCATTTTTGTTGACAATACACAAAAGTGAGCCTCTGATTTTATCAGAGGCTCGTAACGAATTTTACTTGAAACCCAGAAAATCCATTCCCGTTCCGAACCCACCGTCATTTTCGTCCTCATCTTCGGTCAGGTAATCAGTGTCCCCTTCTTCTTCAAGAGTACTGAGTTCTCCGTAGAGCTTCTGAAGATTAGAGCAGTAATCAAGGCATTTTTGTATTGTCTGCTGATTTTTAATGGTGTCTTCGGCGTTTATGAGCGCATTTGCCGTGGTACGAAGCCTTTTCATTTCTTCGTCGATGCCTACAAGGAGTTCGTATCTCCTGTCTTCGTAGGTTTTGCTGTATGTCTTCAAGTGTTTGCTCTCCTTATTCTGTCAGGTGTTTCGTCCAAAAGGAACTCTTCGGGAACGGGCGGCACATCGTCTTCCTGTAAAAATTCGCGCAGGTAGATATCAAGGTCTATATACTCGTCAAGAACAATAGTTTTTAAGCATTGGTTGTCTTTGTTCTCAAAAATCAGTCCTACGAGGCGAGGATTAGCCATGAGCGCTTCTTTTGCTTTCGTTTCGCTTTCGCATTGCTGTGAACACTCTAAGGCTAAAAGCTTGATATCCGACCCACGAAAAACTTTTGAGTATTGTGTTTTGTTTACGAGGTTCTGAACGGCATCCCTTTCAATAAGAGTGTGAGAGTACTCTACAAAATATATAGTAGATGTATTGTTGCCGCGAGCCAGTGCGCCAACTATCTCCATTACTCAGTCCCCCCTTGCTTCTTGGTTCATATCGGGATTAGTAGGAGTTGCAGGAACAGAGGTAGCAGGCGTAAACGGTATTGATGTTTCGGGAACAATGTTATGCCGACCATCGGGTATTGATGCTTCACCCGTTTGCGGGGTGACAATGCTTGTATTACCGCTTGTGCTGTTGGGTTCATTCTCAATCGGCAGGTTTTCGTTTGGCTGGACAGCAGGTGTACTGTCGATAGTGCCGCTCATCTGATTGTCATTAGTTGATGCGGAAACTTCTGCTGTCTGAACGGAAGCAGAGGCTTCGTTGTCTGACGTAGGAACGTCTTCGGATTTCTTGACCTCAACAACGCCGACCAAACCTTCTATGTTTACCATGTCTTCGATTTCGGCAATGAGCTTATTATCAACCTTTTCTGTGGAATAGATAAACCGCTCGTATTTTTCAGACAGCTTATTGTATGTGGTAACAACAAGTGTATTTTGCTTATATACGATTGCCTGCTGTAATGCGCCGTCTTCAAATACCCATGGGTAATTTGTAGAGCCGACATCTTCCTGTGTAAAAATACTGTTTTTTACACCGTACTGGGTTGCAATTTCGCCAAACTCATTCAGAAGTGGATATTTTGCTCGAAGTTGGTTATAGCGCTGATTTTCGCGAAGCGGAGTGCCGTCTTCCTCTTCTTCGGGAAGCGGCTCGTATGGCTTAAATGTTGTTCGCTGACCGCCCGATAATCGGGAATAGTAGAACTCTTTGATTGGGCGCTCACGAAGGTCGGTGTCTTCATCGACGTGTTCCAAAACCACGAGAAGCCGTTCTTTTGCCGTCTGGATAGCAAAAATGTCATTGCTGATACGGGCATACTCATATAATTGCGATGTGACATCTGAAACATCAGCACCTGAGACATCCATAGTTGTGTAAGCTTTGCACCAGTCTTTGTCGCAGTCGTAGAGAATGCGATATGCGATAGCACCGCTTAAATCGCCGACTGTATCAGTTAGTCCCGAAATTGAGTAATCATCTTTTTCATTGCGCACAACAAGTGAACTGCTGATTTTAGACTTGTATTCACCATTATCATCAGGTATTGTAAAGCTATTTGATACAGATAGCATTTGTGCGACCAGAGTTTGCCAGTCGGTTTCCTCTTCGTTAAACCATTGTGTATCGTTTATAATGGGAGCGGTCAGAAAAGTAGATACGAAGTCCTGATAGCCATTTGTTGTCCAATAGCTGTTCGGATTGTCTTCGCGGATAGCGATGTTATTGCGTTTCATTCCTTCCATTATAGTGAGTATATTTTCCTGAATGGCATAAGTCCGCATTACGCCACCACGGAAGTCATTCTGCCGAATTTCCTTGGTTGCTGTATCAATTACCAATTCAGTAGAAGCACTGGTTGGGGATGTGCCATTGGTGTTGTTGCATCCAGTCAGCAGTAGTACAGAAGCAAGGGCAAAAGAAGCCATTGTTTTGTATATTTTCATTATGAAATTCCCTTCCTGCTATTAGATAAGGGGTGCTTGGTAAGCAAGCCCCAACACCCCTTAAAATACTATATTCTATTCATACATAGATGGTATATTAGCCGATAATGTTCATCGCCTGAAGTACGGATTTCAGAGCTATCATTACTACGCCTGCGAGAGCCATGATGATGCCCTTTGTTTTTGCTTCCGGCTGGTTCTGCATAAACGACATTACGATTTCGTAAACGCCGTAAATAGCGAGTGCTACGCCGACAAAGCGGGTTATTGTCAGCAGGATGCCGATTACGTTACCCATCATGTCATTGGCGTTGGCATCGGTAGCGGTGATTGTTACACTGTCACCAAAAGCGCTTGCACTCATAACCGTTGCCATAGCGGCAGAGCCGATAGCGCCGACAGAAGCAAACATCTTCTTGATTTTGTTCTTGAATTTTGCGGGTTTCTCCGCAGGGAGCATACCAACCTGCTCAATAGTAATTGAGTTTTCCATAGATTTCTTCCTTTCTTGCCTTATCGAATAATAAGGTCTTCCTCAAATTTGTTAGGTTTTTTATTGTCAGCCGCACTGCTTTGGATAAGCTCGTCGGTGTCAACCACATTGAAGTCTTTGTATTCTTTCCGAAGCTCGTCCATGTCATAAACGTAGTCGGTTTCGTTTATTAATGTTCTGGGGACGAGTTTTTCTTTTCCCACTGTTCGAAGGAACTGCCAACAGGTCATACCGTAGGGCTTCAGAAAAGCAAAAACCGCTACGATAGCAAACGGGAATATTGATACTTCAAGACTGTTAGTTATTTTGTATGTAATAAAAGCAAGTCCAAAACCAATAACAAGAAATCCTGCTTCTTTGAAAGAAAAGTTGCCGATGTCTTTGGTTTTGTATTTCCTTATGTCTTGTGAAATGTTGATTTCCATTTCATTTACCCCCTCATTATATATAGTAACTAAGATTTTATTAAAAAACGACAAAAACAGCTTGTTTTTGCAGTGTGAGTTAATATTCACACACAATATCTACTAATTGCTCAAACACCAAAACAAAATCAAGCTGTTTTTTGTTGCTTTTGCCAATAGCTTATGCTCCCATTGCTTCCTTGGTAAGTGCTTTAGCCGCGCCGCATAATCCTATTCCTGCAATAGGGCAAATTATAAGCTCAAACCATGCAAGAATAACATTAAAGATATCACTCATAGTAGAACCAAAACTTGTATTGTGCACTACATTAGTCATTTGTTCCATCATGATATTGAAGTTTTCTGCACCAACAGCAAGTGTTACTTTTGGAAGAATGATTAAGCAACCGCCATATAATATTAGTGCAATAGTGCCTTTGATATATTTTATTGCTGAAGCATTCAAACCAGAGTATATATCTGCTAGAGCGACAGGTGCAAAAGCGGTTCTTACTATGAGTTCTATCTTATATATGAGTGCTTTATATGCCCAAACGAGGTTGCATATTATTCCTACGGCAAATCCGACAATGAGCGGGAATATCATTATGATTTTTTCCCAGAAGCCAAGTTGTTTCATTATATCACTTCCAAGATTGTCGTCAATCGTTAGGCTTCCGGGTCTGAAATCCATTCTTTCAAGCGCTTCCGCAAATCCGTTATTAAATGAACAAAGAGCGCCGAACAGTTTTGCAGCATTTGCCATAAGTATGATTGCGATAACCAGTTTGAGAAAAGGGACTGCCATGGACTTAATAGACATATTTTGTCCTTCAAACATCCATTTCCTGTTGAGGTCAATGATAAAGTAAACAATCGTAAGACCGATACCCGCCATGATAAAATAATTCCATACATCATGTATGCTCTGTATAGTACCATTCGATATGTTGAGCTGGCTTGCAGTAGCTCCTGTAAGTTCAAAAATGGTAGTTATAACCCAGTTGAAAAATCCTCCCAGTATATCATCCATATTTATTACACCCTTTCATTTAGTTTTTATGAATGCCTTCCTTACGGTTGTTTCTGTAATAGTCGTCGAGGTTGAGATGATACTTTTTCTTCAAAGCACCAACATCGCCCCATCGCTTATGCTGAGTGAGGTTAAGCTTTCGGCAAAGATATGGTGTGACATCACGAATGATGACAAGCTCGTCATCTCTGCCATTCTGGTTGATTGCGGAAATTTCATCAATGCTCATCAGGTCAACCTCTGTCGGTGTATATGAGGTTGAAAGACCCGAATTACTTGACGATGTAGATTTCTGCCGTATTGTAGTTTTTCCAAGCATCTTTTGCACCGTTTCCTTGTCGTCTGTAAGGATAGAACCAAGGAATACTGTGGTGTCAACGTTGGCAAGAACGGTTTCGTGCTCCCCTTCCTTGTACATGGTTTTGAGCTGACCTATATCCTGTATTACGATGTGCGAGCCTATTCGATACTTACGCGACGTGGAAAGGATAGTTAAGAAGTTCGGAATTTCACCGATGTTCTTGAACTCGTCGAGCAGGAAGTTGATATGGATAGGAAGCGCAGGGTCTCCACCTGCAAAGTCATCGCCTGCCCATATGTACATCTTGTCTATCTCGTTAATGAATTTTTCGAGCGGCTCTCGGAGAACTGATGTCTTATATGCTTTGTTCTTGTACATGATATTATAGATTTTTGTGCCATTAATGTAATCGCTTTCTACAATATCGTCAAGGGTTATACTTTCGTAAAATTCCTGTGCTTCTTCTTTGCTGTCAAAGTAGTCAAACACAGGTGTTCCGAGTGTGTAGCCGATATGCCATTTTCCTCTTAGCTTTCGCTCACCAAGTTCATATAAGCGACCGTAGAGCTGAGAGTAAAGCATAGCGATAAGGAAGTTGTACGCTTGGTGCGACTGAGGAATACCAAGGAAAAGGTAGGATTGTTGTGTAGCCATCTTATTGATGTCTATGTTCATCTCTTTGTATTCGCTCTCCTGAGTGATAAAGCTTACTTCCTTGGTCGCAAAAATCTGAAGGTCAACGGCAGTCGTAATCAGGATTGTGTTTGCCGTTTTCTGCGGAGCGATACGGAATGTATCATAGTAAAGGCGGGTTTTATATCGACCACCGCCGGTTGGGTCTTTTTCAGTGATGCCACATTTCTTAAACCATGCTTCCATTTCCTGCGTTAGCGGGCTTTCTTCATCGCTATCATCGTCAACTTTCGCTTTCTGTACAAGTTCAAGGATTTGGCTGAAGCAACGTTTGTCTTTATACTCTTCGTTTTCCAGAACGTAGTAAATGAGCGAGGTGAGAAATGATTTTTCCGACTTGTCCCAGAAGGGGTCGCCACCGCCTGCTTCTTTTCCGGCTTTGGCATTTTTCATATACAAATCGACCAGAATATCCACCTGTGTTTCAGAGATATTACCATTGCTGTCATATACGTTGAGAAGTGGGTTGTAGTGATTTGAAAGCGTAAAATCGGATGCATTAAACAGGTAGACATTATATCCCTTCGCAAGTAAGTATGGAGCGAATGAGCGGAAGATATCTCCGGACGGGTCGGTTACTATCATCGAGCAATTTTCCTGAAGAATATTTGGCTTTATGTATTTGAAGGTTTTACCTGTACCAGTACCGCCTATAACAAGAACGTTCGCAGAACGGTTTACCTTTTTATTGTTCAGTGAAAGTCCAAGTTCCTGATTATCAAATACGCCAAAAAGCATATTGTTGTCAGAATTATCCATAAACTTTGTTTTGAAGGTCTTGAAGTCTTTCTTTGTACCCAGACGAGCATTACCATGTTCGTGCCCAACGCGAGAAAGATGCTTCTGTTCAGTATCAAGGTAGACAAATAGTCCTATTATCCCTAGTATTCCAAAGCCAATAGCGAAAGCGGTAAAGAAAACCGAAGAGTTGAGCGGCTCAATAGAAACAGGCATTGTATCAAAGACGGTGAGCCAAGACCACGCGCAAGCTAAATCACTTTGAACTTTGCCGCCCATCATATTATAATAACTGTTTGCTTCTACGCCGAAAAAGATACCTACAAAAAGACACACAATGCCGAATATGGCTAATTTTTTCAGAGGATTGCCATTGACTTCTTTCGGTTTCGCAAAAACGATTTTCTGCATCTCTGCAACATTTGTGTATTTGCGAACATGGATACGGTTATAGGTTTTAGCTTCATCTTCGCAGACCTTACTTAATATAAGGTTTACATTATCAATGATGAGCTGACACTGCCGCATCTGTTCGTCGAGAGCTTCATTTTGACTTTCTGAAAGCTGTTCTAGCGCCGCTCCTGTATCGGTAGCAGAAGCGGGAGCGGTCGCCTGAGGCTCTGGAGAAGATGTAAATATTCCGTTTGCCGAAGGACGAAGCGGACTGCCTGCAAGCAGGTGTCCGTAGGAAAAGCTTTCGTTATCTGTAATGTCCGCAACTTCCACTGTTTCCGGTGCATCGTCATCATTGTCTACCTCAGGAAGGTTTATAGGCTCTGACGAGATATCGTCATCTTCATCTATTGTTTCTACCTCTTCATCATCGTTAGGAGAGACAGTTGGAGAAAAAGTAGGAATTGGTTTCGCGGGGGGCGTGTCAAACTCGTCGTCTTCGTCCTCTACTTCATTCCAATTCTGCTTGTAATCATCATTCATCATTGTTCACCACCATTTCAAAGGATTGAATATCAAAATTGTCGGGAAGCCATTCGTCAACGGTAAGACACGCCTTACGGATAATATAAATTATCATTTTGAATGTCGATGTCTTGTCAATGCCGCTCGCAGAGTACATAGGTATTTCTTCCACCTTATCTTTGTTATGAGACTTATAACAAATGGTAAGCTCTTTGTTCTGATAGGTGATATGCCACTTCCCAACCTCACAATGCGAGCTTATAACATATTCGTAAAAGTACATAAAGCCTTTGTCGCGGCATCGGCTGTCTTCGATAGGATAAGCGTAACTGCTTGATACGACTTTATTCTCTGCAATCATCATAACTTTGGATATTACGCTAAGGTCGTTGATGCAGAGCGGCGCACTTGCAACATTCGGTGTGTACGCAAAAATCGTTTCAGCATTGGCATAATACTCATAGGACTTAGGCGAGCAGATTATGGGATTTTGAATTTCATCAATTTCTCTTTCCATTCGCACGATGTCTACAAAGTCTTGGGTTACGCCATATAGCTTCTTGATAGAAAGTCCGTAGTTTCTGGTTTCGGTGCTTTCTTCCAGATGCTCAATATGCGTGAGTTGATAGCCGTTGAGAAGCAAATACATCAACAACACTTTTGTTGTTTCTGTGGTTTTCTGGTATTTGGTAAACAATTTGTTTCCCCCTTTTTACCATGGTGGATTAATGAGGTTTTCAGCCTTATAAGCCTTTGTACGACTATCCGGATGGACAAGCCAATAGTAAGTGGTTTGCAGAGCGGAGTTTGCACTTACTTTGTCCCCTGCATTTTCGCCGCCTGTATAATATCGCGAGAGATAATCCACGAGATGTCCGCTTGTAGTACCCTCGGTTCGTAAACGCAGCCCTGAGTATATACCCATTTGATTGAGGTCAATGCAAATAGGTATACCCGCTGATATTTTCTGACCTGAGGATAGCTTTAATCCCTTACTGGTGTATTCCTGATAAACCTCATCTTTAAGTTCGGATTTTAGGTAGTCTTTCATTGCCTGAATAGAGGCATCGCTAAACGTTCCGACATATATTACATCTTGCTGTTTCAGGTGGAAGTCATCAAGTAGCTCGCCATTAACATCACCGCTACCGAGATTTACGTCTAATGTGTAATCATTGCCTTTAAGGTCATAAGCGTTGTGAGTAACAATGTCAGCAGGAAGCAGATTTGTTACGTCATAATATCCTTCAAACGAAGAATAGCACCCGCCAATATTTCTGCCATACTTTTTGCCAATATAGTTAAACACAAAATTACCAATATCTACCTCATTGCCTGCTGTACAGCTTGCGCTATATGAAAGTTCAGTTGTTCTGCCATCTGCATCAGTTCGAGTTACTGTATTCGTTGAAGAACACAAATAAGCTAAATATCCGTGGTTTGCTTCTTGGAATTGGTCGTCACCATAGCTTATTGTGTATTCAAACGGGTGATGATGCATGGTATAATGTCCACGTCCGACATAGGAAAGCAATGCTTCGATAAGAGCTTGGCGGTCATCGGTAAACTGAGTGCCATACTCCTTTTCAAGTCCGACCGTAAGCATTTCTATGTCTTGCAAAGACAGAGCATAATTGTACTCGCCTATTTCGGTAGCTATATCAAATCCGTAAATTTCGTACCAATCGGTTGCAACACGGTTTATGACAAGCGACATATTGTCTGCTGTCCAACCTTCGTATTTTTTGAAGTCTGTGAATGGGAATACATTACTTCCTTTTAGGATAATGCAATCGCAGTCGAAGATGTCACGACAGTATCGTATCATGCCCTCTTGAATTTCGATACCGTACCCCCAACCGTTTATGCCGTCGTCGGCACAAATGATGTTTAGCCCATGAGAAACGTCGCTTCCTTGATAAATGTCTTGGACGGGAGTTACGCAACCGCCGCTAGAAGCCGCTGAATTGGCGTTATCATAAATGACCTCAGCCTTGTTCACTTTCCCTATGATATCATCGTATCGCCGTTCGATTTCAAAGTCGCCAGCATGACTTCCCTTATAGAGGCTAGAGGTATAAGGTGTATTGCCTGACACTCCGGCGGCATTATGGAACTCTGTGTAAAGAGCGGCGGGTTCTTTGCCTTCTTCGTAGATTTTCGGAACAGCTAACTGTTCGTTAGTGACTGAGAAGACGTTACCTTGCTCATGCGTTGAGACATGACCGCCACAATATTCAAAAGCATGACCTTTGCAATCGCGAGTATATGTAATGATGTCTAAGGTGTAGAGCTTCGTTTTGCCTGTGCAGCTTGCGTAGTACGGTAGACGTGGGTCTTGGAAATCGTAATCGTAATCCCAGTTGGAGTATGTGGCATTAACTGTTGTTTCATAGGTATATATGTAACCTATTGCAACATCTTCCTTGATAATGTAGTAGCTATCCTCTTTTTTAGCACTATCTAATTGGTATTTTAGACCTGTATTTGCATTTGATTGCGCTCCCGATTTTGCACCACTAGATGATGAAGACCAATGTCCACCATTGGCAGTAATAAATTCTTCTGTTGTAGAAGTGTTTGTTTTTGTCCAACAAGCATTCGAAATTATCCTATTCCAGACTTTGGCATCTTTAACACAGTAAGTATTTCCCTTATATACGTCGTATTCGGTAGGCATATCATCCCATAGACATATCTTTGGAATTTCTGACGATGTTAGATTATTCTCCACGGACACGGAAATATCAAACCAAGGTGTACCATCGGGATTTTTCTTATCCAGAAATTGAATAGAGCCGTCTTCTCGTTCAACATAAGGTTCAGGGCTATCAGGTGTTTTTGACCTATCAAGTTTTACCTTAAAGCTGTTGAGAACAGGATTTGCGCAAATACCATATTCCATTTCCGTGCCGCTCTCGAAGCTGACTTCTGTTCCGTCGTTGTTGTACACTTTACGGTCTTTGTCACAATAGTCAACGGAAAGGTAAAGGTACTGTTGATGCGTAAGCTCGAACAGATTTATAGCATAGGTTTTGACGGTATTATATGACATACCATTAACATCTGAATGGGGAACTTCCCATTCAGCTCCTTGGAATATGGTAGCGCATAAATTGCTGAAGAAGTCACCTATTGTTTTGAAACCATTACCGATAGTTGTCCAGAAATTGTCCCAGTCAAGCTGATGTGGAGACATACCTAATACGCTTGTCATGGTATCGTCATCGTTGTCAGTTGCTTCCATCTGGTACATGATGTCGGTCATCGCAATAATATCTTTGATATTACTCGTGTGACCGTTGCTTATTCCGTATACGGGGTCGTATTTATTCGCCTCTTCATCTTCGATGATGTTGTAGTAGTTGAGGTTGGTCGTTATATCATAGGTGTGATTACCGTCAAATTTATCCAATGTTGTCAGATAGTTTGTATTGCTGTCGGCGGTTACATATCCTTCTCTCCAAAAAGGATTGATACGAATATCGCCACCGTTGTCTGAAACATAGAGAAGTCTTGCATAGCCATCGCTATTCTTGAAATCTTCCAAGTAGGCTTGAAGGTCTTTTCCGTCAAAGCCATAGCTGATTGAATTGCGATTGTCGTAAGCTAACTCCGGGGTGTTTGCCAATTCAGCAACATATCTGTTTTCTTCAGAGAGCAGGTCTTGATAAAGAGAGTAAGCTACTGTATCTTGATATGTCTGCGGAGCGAGCCAGTTGCCGATGTCGAATGCACCTTTTATCGTGTCAACAAGACAGATTACCAGACAAGCGACAATCATTACAATCTGAACGCCCATAGCAAGTATTGCTGCTCCTGCGAAGTAGTACAAAAGGAATACAGAAACAGCCCCTGTAATAGCTGATTGAACTGCCATAAATGCTTTGCCGAGCGCAGTTTGTGCAATTTTTTCAGCAATCTTCTTTTTTGCCGCCGCCATGTTCTTGTTGAGCTTTGCCCACCAAGAGTTTTGATGTCTCCGTGTATCGGTGAGCTTCTTTCTCAGCTTTTCGGCATATTTTTCTTGCCTAGCTTGTTGCTTTACAGTAAGCTGTTTTGCATTAGAACCGCTTTTAGGTTTAGGCGACTTCTTTTTGGGTTCAATGGGTTTGCGCCATTGGTTTATGAGGTTCTGTGCACCGCCCTTGCGGAAAATATGAAGGTCTTGCGGTCTGATGTTTTTCAGACGGCGTATGTTTGTAATTGCACTCTGGGTATACTTTATACCTTTTTGTGCATCTCCGATTAATTGCTGAACATCTTGCCAACTTTCAGCATTGCCGTCAACATTTTTGATAAAGAAAGCCATTCCTTTGCTTGCCGCCGCAAAGAAAGATTTAAGCTGGTCGCGATTGCCAAAAGCTCCCTTCTTGTTTATTTCAACAAGGGAGTTACGGATATTCTCAGTTATGCCAAGTTTTTCGAGGTCTTCCTTGCTGAGCTTCTGGAGAGCTTTTATATTAAAGCCTGTTGCACCGACAAACATATAGCCTGCGTTGTTTGCTTTTTTCAGAAACTCAGCGTTGATAGAAAGAAGTTTCTCAGGGGTCATAAAACCGTCAACAAGTCCCTTGCCTTTAAGCCAAGAGACATTCTGAAGGTCTTTCCACAGTTTGCTGTTGCCTGTAAGTATGTTTTTGTCAAATTCAGACAGTTCAAATGACGTGGCAAGTTTCTTAGCGAGATTTTTTTCATCTTCTGCGATTTTCTTGAAATCTGCTTCAGCACTTTTGATTATTTCGATTTCTGCATTGAGTTCAAGAAGATTACCGCCTCGAGCAAGCGCTTTTTCCTTTTTCAGGCGCAGTCCTGACAACTTGACGGAGATTTGTTCAGATGTTAAACCTTTAAGGTTTATGCCGTTCTTCTTTAATACAAGCGCAAGGTTCTTCTGAGAGGCAAGGTACTTTTCTATTCTAACTGCGTTTATATTGTTGATTACAATGGACAACGAGCGGCTGTCTTTGTCTGTAAACTGGCTGAGTTTGATAGACATATCATCAACATTGCCCTGAATTTTCTCGGCAAGTTCCGTCTTCATGCGATTTTCAGCCGCAAAGTTTTGCGCCAAACCAGATTTCAGCGTAATCAGTTCTTTAGACAGAGCGGCATCTTTGGTCTGGGAAATCAGCTTATTGAGCTTTTCTGTTGTGCCGTTTGCATCGGTAATAAGGTCGTTAATAGTAATGCCGTTGATAGCAAGTACCTTTGCTAATTCCTGATTTGAATTAAAAAGTCCAGCCACATAACTTTCGCGGTCGATTTTGAATTTTTCCGCGACAAGAGCGCCCGATTTATTGCTATCGAGCAAATCCTTATATGATGATATTTCAAGCGTTTTATCCTGAGGCTTTACAGCCCTGCTTTCTTCAAGGTTCAGCTTGGTTACATCATCACGCAGTTGTACTAAGGGTTTGAATAATTCTGTACCCTTTTGTTCGTCGATAAGCCTGTTAAGCTTGTCCACCATTCCGTCAGCGCCGCTCGCTAACGCTTCAACTGTAATTCCACGAGTTGCAAAGATGGTGCTTAATTCAGAGTTTTCCTTTATAGCTGCGAGAACAGTATCGTTTTTTGCCTTTGTAAACGATTGTGTGAGGAAGCTGTTTGTTTCAGATATCTGCTGTGCATTCAGCGCAGAGATATCTGTTCTCAGAGAGCGCAGAGTGTCTATATCAATGGCGTTTGCTTGACATTGTATAAACAGGTCGAGTTTTCGTTCCGCTTCGGTAGAACTACCGAACAAATCCTGCACAGAGATGTTGTTCTGAGATAAGAGACTTTCCAAACTGGCGTTCTCTGAAAGAGCGCCAGAAATCATTTCTTTTCTGGTTGTGTCATATTTATCTGTAATAGTTTGCAGGGTGTCAGCACTTGAAAAGACGTATTCAGTAGGCGCAGACTTAGACTTTGCCATGATGTCTTCAAGTGTAGATATGTATGCAGGGTCAACGCCTTGGAGAGCCTGCTCTACGGCTTCCTGCATTATTCCGTCATTGTATGAGGAAATGGTGTCTTTGACAAGTTCTGCTTCGGTATCAGTGAAATTTTCTTTTAATTTGCTTTCAGCGATTTTATCTATGGTGATAGCTTCAGAATTGAGCTTATTAGATATATCTTCCAGTGAGCCAAGTGTCCATGCACCGAAAATGGTGTTGGGGTCTTTGACTGTCTGTGTATCTGGAGAAGATGTTGTTACGGCGTAATCCTGTCGGTTTATGCTATCCAAAATTGCTTCTGCATTGAGTTCTTTTAAGGATAACTGCTTTGCATCGGCATTCATGCTGTAAACCAGTGATTGCGTAGTGGCGCTTAATCCTACATCGGAGAAAGCATCGCTGTCTACTGCTTTCCACATATCAGCATCAAAAACCTTGCTGTTAGGACGAACTACGTCAATGCCTGCTTCTTCGACCTTCTGAAGCATAGACTGATTGAAGTCAAGCATTTCTTGTTTGCTTACATGGTGCTCTGCATCAATGGTTCTGCCCATATCGAGTTCAAGGTCGTTGATTATCTGTTGTGCTTTTTCGTACTCGTTTCTCTGATTTAATGAAATGGTTTCGCCGCTCTCAATTCGTTTTTCATATGTTGAGATAATATCTGCCTGTTTATTTACATAGCTAGTAGCAGAGGCTAACTGTTCCTTTTCTTGGTGGCTTAAAGTGTCTCCGATAGAAGATACTATTTTTTCAGCAGTTTCCTGTCTTTCTTTATGCTGTTCGAGAACATTAGAAACGATTTTATCATCTGTGACTATCCTACCGTCCATAATGACAGTATTACCGTTGATGACGGTAGCCGTTTTGGCTTTGCCAGTGTTTGCATAAGGGTCAGCATTTCCATCAGAATTAAGCCCAGAATTAAATATTTCTTTATTAGTTGAGTAACCGTATGAGTTGAGGACATTATATGCTTCTTGAACCTTGTGTATAGCTACACCGACCGTATCAAGGTGGTTGACAACAAGAACATCTGCGACACTTTCTCCTGCTCCGCTGTCATTCTGATATTCGCGCTCAAATGCGGTCTGAGCTTCGTCCTGAGGACTGGTATAACTCCTGCTCTTGAAGTCTTCAATTACATCGGAAGCACTTCTGCCATCTTCCTGCGTTCTGGGTATTTCGGCAATATACTGTCCGTTGAGTTTGAAGGGCATACCAACAGCGGATATGCCTTGGCTTTGCATATCCTGCATAAAAAGTTCGATTTCTGACTTTGACTTGAACGCAACTCTGGCATAGTCGTGTTTATCATATTCGTGCGCATCGGACAATCCATGAGCCTGGCTGAACATCTCGTCTTTGCGCTCATTGTAATGAATTGAAAACGCATCCATAGCTTTGCGAGTAAAATTAGACCCCGTTTTATCAACCGCGTTCGCAATCTGGCTTAAATCACCCATCTCGTTCCTTCCTTTACCGCTAGATATACCATTCCAATAAAATATTACATATTTAGAGCAGATAACTGCTGTTGCCGATAAACTCTGAGCTTTCGTCAGGAGCATCTTCACCGAGCGGCTCGTCGTTCCGGCTTTCCTGACGAGCGTTCTGCTTGTTTACTTCCTCGGTGTAATCAAGCTCGTCATTTACCTCTACCATGTCTATGTTAGCCTTTTCAAAGCGCATATTTTCGCTATTAAATTCAAGCATAAGCGAGCCATACTCAGGATATTCTGGGTAAATACGAGTAGGCATTCTATAAGACATTGTATAAGCCGTGGCTTCAACTGTATCTTCACCTTCGAGATTAACAAGGTCAACCGTCATTATGTAGTCATTTTTACGGTTCTGACGAGCCAGTTCAGTACTTCTTTCAAGTAGTGTTTCCCATAATGAATATATCTTTTTCAGCTCGATTTCGCTATCGTTACCCGTGGTAATCAGCCGCAGGAAGATAACCCCATTATATATGTTAGGCAGAGCTTCTACGTCAACTGTCATCTCGGAAACATCTGTGTAGCCGATGTCGCCATTAATAGAAGCTGTAACTTGTTTGAGCGTAATATATGCTGAACATTTTTTGCATTTGTCAAGGCACTCATTGAGTTCATCCAACATCATGTCGTTTCGAATTTCGTTAATGGAAACCATATTTGTTTTCTTCCTTTCTTATATCTTAGCAAGGTCAATACACTCTGCATCCATAAAAACGCCGTATTTTACGCCGTTTGGCATTGATAAGTACCCATCGGTGTTAAGTGTCGTTTTGCCGCTCTCCTTATCAAATAAAACATAGTCGTACATTCCGCTTGCGTTTTTTCTTAGTGGGAATATTTCTTTGTTGACGGAAATTCTCTTGCCGAACGCAACGGGAACGCAAACGCCTTCGTAAGTGTCGTATGTCATTTGATACTTGCATCTGTCATTGTCAACGCAATACATTGCTGTATCTAAGTGACCTTCTCGGTTGAAGCGAGAAAAAACCTTAAAGCGATATCCGTCTACTCCAAATGTGACCTCTATTCCGCTTTTCACATTGTAATGGACATTATCGTAAACTGCGCAGATTATGTTGACCCTTTGCAGATTGGGTTTCATTTCAGTAGGATATATGTAAATAGTTACTTCTTTGTACTTCGGATTGGTTATCGTTAGCTTCATTGTAGTGTACCACATTGTCTTGCGATACTTTCGCAGTTTGGTTTCCTGCAATTCTTTGGGCGTATTTCCCTTTTTGCTAATGATATCGTCCTGTGCAACAACTTTCTTTTCGCCTTTGTTTTCATACATCAGAGCTATGCCCTTGCGTATAATCTCGCGTTCTTCGGTCTGGGTTTGTGGACGATATGGTGTATCGGCTACTATTCCATAATATACCTTATATTTATCGTTTGGTTTATCCAGAAACGTTTTTATGCGAGGTATTTCGTCCTTTGTTACAAGTGCGTTAAATTTTTCGCCTTGAATGCGGAAAACAAAAAAGTCCTCCAAAGAAACGATAAATCGACGTAGAACATAATCTCCTGTCGCCATGCTTTCCGCGTTGGCGTTTCGTAAGTCTATATTGAAACAGATAAGGTAGTAATCCTCTCCGTCTGGGTTTTGGGATAGTTTCTTTGTAAAGTCCTGAAACGCGTTTTCGTTAAGGTAGCCGCCTCGGTCTGTATACACATCTCTTCGCATTATTGAGCATACATCTGTGGCTTTGTAGCTGTCGTAAAGTTCGTCTTTGTTCATTGTTCTACCTTTTTATGAATATTCTTTGCACCCGTTTTCTATCATTGCATCTAAGCTTATAATAGTGGGCTTTATATTTGAAAGCAGCTTCTCAACCGATGCAATCGTATACGCACCGTTCAACGTATTGATTAGCGGAGCTATTTTATATGCATTTTCAGCGAGCGGAGCAATATTATACTCTTCGCAAACTTTTAGTATTTTTTTGTAAATACAATAGTCTCGTGCATCGTCGAAATATTTAGAAGCGTTATGGGCTAACACTGAGTAATTAAGCTGTTTTCGGAGAATACTTAAACCGTCCCAAGAACCATATATTCTTTGAGCGATGTCAGGGGTGTTAAAAAGCCTAAGGATTGTTTCTTGAATAATATCGTCTTTGTCTTCACTGGTAAGTGAATACCCTTTAAGCATATCTTGGCTTTTTTTATATATCCATTCCCACATCAAACACTCACCCTGCTTTCGGAGCGGCGTTCCTGTTCTTTTTTTATTCGCCGAATAATTTCAGCGGCATCTTCTAGGTTTCGCCCTAAACAATATGTGTTGTTTTGAGGTGAAAAGAACTTTATGTCTTTTGCGAGGCATTCCTTTTCATTTTCTGCAATAATTACCATAGATATATCCTTTCCCATTCAAGTATAGCGGGTCTGCAATTCCATTATAGCAGACCCGCAAATTCCTCGCTTTACATATTCGGATATGTGTAGGATAAACGGATTATTTCGTGAGGCTGACCTTTTCGTCACTCGTGATATCGCTGTTCTCAGCTTCTTCGACGATTTCGGGTTCTTTTTTCTTGCGCTTTTTATCGTTAGGGTTGGTGGACATCAGACGATAAAGGGCATTATCCGTCGGCAGGCGGTAGTCGAACGGAATGAGAATTGAGCCGTTGTATATAAGTCCCTGTCCTGAAGGTTTATCCTTGATGCAGTCGATAAGAGTATCAGATATACCGTAAAGCTGCTGAAGCTGATTTCTACCAATAGGAGACTGATTAAGGAAGATGAAAAAGCCTGAGTTGTTGAACATGGCAGTACCCTGCTGTGTTCTTAAAAGGTCGGCAACGTCCTGTGTGATACCAGTCATTATGCCACCGTACTTACGAACACGCTTAAAGTATGCCATGATTGTTGTCGCTGAAGCCTCAGTCTGGAAAAAGAGGTGGAACTCGTCAAGGTATACCCAGATGGACTTGCCAGTACCGTTCTTCTCGTTATCTTCCCTGTTTTTGACAACTCTCGTCCAGATGTTGGCAAGGCAAACCTTCATCGCCATTTCCTTCATCTTTTCGGGAAGCGAAAGCAGATTGAATACTGTAAGTCTATTGCCAGTGGGAACATTGGTGTGGTGGGCGAAGACATTATACTGACCTACGCAGTAAGGCTCAATGGCATTTGCTACCTTAGCCGCTTCAGGAGTTCTCTGCTCAACAAGGCAGTTGAAGAAATCAACGAGCGTAGGAGAGATTGATGTGTCAATGTCCTGTACGATACCGTCATTCTTACGGCGGGTCATTTCATCTATATAAGGCTCGTACATTTTTGCCGTGGCTTTGTGGATTGCGTTTACTTCAAATGAGTTACATTCTCTGCCACGTCCGAGGATTGCTTCGACGAGACCCACCATGTAGTCGCATTTTTCGGCGAGCGGCGTAGCCTTGGGGTCGTTCCACTCCATCGACATATCACAGGGGTTGATGCAGAAGTCGGATTTGAGTTCAAGGTCGATTACTACACCGCCGAAAGCATCGGCAATGACACGGTACTCATTCTCTGGGTCGAGGATAATCATATCATCATTGCCGTGCAGGAGATTAGGAATAATCTCGCCCTTGGTGTAAAATGATTTACCAGAACCAGATTGACCGAATATCAGACCATTTGCAAGTTTTGAGCGCTTCCGGTCGTACATAATCATGTTCTTGGAAATAGAGTTGATACCGTAGAAGTGTCCGCGCTTGTCCTGAAGCTCCTGAATGTTGAATGGGAACAGAGCGCAAACATTGTCTGAGGTGAGCAGGCGGTCGATGATGATTTTGCTCCTTGTAAACAGGCAGGCAGTATTAAGCGCCTGAACCTGCTGACCGATGAGATAGCTCGGTGTTACCGTAAAATCAGAGCAGATTGCGGTGTACTGTTCGGTTATAGCTTTCAGCTCTTCTTCGCTTTCGCCAAATATGGTTACAACCATAGTGGCGTAGAACAGTTTCTTGCCCTCGTTTACGACATCGGCTCTCAACTGCTTTGCTTCCTGCTGTGCTTTCAGCAGGTCTTCGTCCATGAGGTCAGGGCTGTAACCGTTCTTATATGCAGTCTGAGATGCTTTAATAACGTCTGCCTTAATTGATGTGTTCTGCATCTTGACAAGGTTGATAGCTTTTTTCCTTGGGACAGTATTAAGCTGTATTACTGTAACCATTTCAAAAGGCAGGTTGGTTGTCTTAGTCAGAAATGATGTGTCAAGCTGCTGAGGCAGATTTGCATAAGCAAAAGATTTTGCGTAGCGGTCGCTGTTGAGAATAAGGTGCTGCTTTTCTCTGACGATTGCCTGAGGTGCAATAAGGTCTTTAACGCTTACGCCAGCCTTTTTGAGCGCCTTAGTATCAAGGCTCGTTGAGATGTTGCCTTCTCCATCGTCCACCTTTTCAATATAACGGTCAAACTCTTTCTCAAAGGGAAGAGTATTTGCGCCGTTGAGAATTTCTCGTATACTCTTTAATCTGTCGAGCGTTGTTACAGGAGTAACGCCTACCTTATTGATTGCCTTGATTGCATCGTTCAGTGAAAGGTCTACGGAGTTGAATGTGGTTTCTGCTTCCGCAAGGTTTCTTTCCTTTGCCGTGAGCATGATGTACTTATCCTTTGAGATATCATTTCGACCTTCGGTTATTTTCTGGTCGATTATGGCGTTGTAATCTGCACGGTAATCATCAAGGTTATCTCCCTGCTCGGGGATGTGGAAATCATTGATAAGCTCAGTCATCGTATTACGTTTGTTGACAATGACAATATTGATATCAATGTTGTCAGGGAAACGGTTTGCGAATTTGGTGTATTCTGCGAGAATTTCCCATTGCTTATCGTCAGGTTCGGTCACAAAATTGCTGTCCACGAGCTTGTACAGCTTGGAGTAAAAACCGCCTTTGCCGATGAAAATACCGCCTTGGGTTACGCCCTCAAAATCAAGCACGTCCTGCACGGAACGAGCAAGACCTTTAATAGGTTTTTGGGTCTTTTTTTCTTCCCCGTTATTGGCGGTATCTGAGGTTTTGTTGGGTTTTCCGAATAAGTCTACAAATCCCATTGAAATGTCCTTCCTTTTCAATTACATTTTTTGAAGTGTGTGTTCTTTGGAGATGCCTTCGTCAATCTCTCTGCCAGTGAGATAGATTGTATCGAATGAAGATTTATCTAAAATGGAACGGGCTATGTCATGTTCATCATTACTGAGCCGCTCCATGTATATTCTTCTGCCCTGCCATTGCTCTTCCTGCTGTTTGAGGTGTTGCTCCATTTCAAAAAGAGCCATTACGGTTTGCTGTGCGTTATCGGTACGCAAGTACATATAAGACCGTTCGCTTGTTCGTGAACTCCTGACGACAAATTTAGAGCCGTTATTAAATTTTGTCATCATTTTCACCTGACTGTGTAATTCGTCGTCATTATCAATAAATTTTTGCTGAGGCAACGGTCGTTCGACTTTATCAAAAAGCTCTATAAGGACTATACCGTTTTTATCTATCTCTACATCACTGAGTTGTCCGTCAAACACATTAACTCTTGCCGACAGTGCCGGAAAGTATTTTCGCGCTTGTAATTGCGCAATTTCTGATTGCTTATATGTATAACGGTTTTCCATGATGATGCTTCGATAGATTTTATTTTGACGTTCCAAATCTGCAATTTTCGACATTAGTGGTAAAAGACCTATATCCTTTGGAGGAATGCCGCTCTGAGCGGCTACCTTTTGGATAGTTTCTATTTCTTTTTCAGCGAGTTCTTTTTGCCGTTCGAGCATTTCAACCTCTTTCCGCAACGTTTCCGCTTTAAGTTCGAGTATATGCTTATTCCCTTGGGCTGTTGCTCCATTAAGGATAGCACATTCATACCCAAGGTCTTTTGATACATGAGCGGATAATCGCTCGTGCATCGTGTTTAGGTATGCTCTGGTTACAAGCTCTTTGCAACACAATCGTTCGATAACGGGTTTTCCATATTCCTCTTCAAGCTCAGCGAGACGTTTGCTGTGTCTTATTTTCCATTCAGCCAAAAGGAGTTTATTTCTTGTATCGTACTCCATTTCTTTGGTTACTGTCGGTACAAAATCAAGGTGCAGGTGTGGCTTCGTTTCATCCTTATGTACTACTGCATTGATAATGTTCCTTTCGCCAAAGTCTTCGCAAAAAAAATCATACACACTTTTGAAGAAGGCGTGTTCATCTTTAGGCTCAACGTCCTGAGGGAGTGTAACGCATATTTCGCCTAATACGATTTGGTCTCTTCGCCCTGTGCAGAATATCTCATCAAGCCGTTGATTAAGAGCTTCAGCACTTCCCCTTTTGAAGAAATAGTTCTCTATGGTTCGAGATAGGTCTATGTCTTCATTGCTATGTTCAGCATTATCATCTTGTGTTCGGTTGTTGTGCCGTAACAGTGCTCCCACGCTATTGGCTTTGTATTTATCGAAACTTGCCATACCTGCCCTCTTTCAGTGAAATTACCCTCTATATATATAAGTAACTGAAATTTTATTAAAAATCGTATGTTGTAGTTTTGAAAAGGTTATAAGTCTAACAAGATATACTTATAGCTTGCGACATTTTGTGCTATTTGTGAATTTTACTCTTGCACAATGCTACAAAGCGTCCCATGTTAAATGCCGAAATTGTGCATTGTCACGAATTTTTATATTTTATATAGAAAAATTCCCTGCACATATAAATGCAGGGAATAAAGTGTTGTTTATTTCCAATCGTTCGAAAATTCAAATTTAGTTCCTTGGCTTGATTTGTCTAGCACAAGGCAGGCACGGAACTCTTTATTGTTTTTTGGAGACCGGAACGTATATACAGATGTTCTGCCTTTTTTACAGATATCGGCGATGTCTTTTTCTTTTGTCTTGTGTCCGCATATTTCAAGTCCAAGTCTAAACTTGCAGTCATCAGATGAACAGTACCAACCGTATTTTCCAACCTTTATTGGCTTCCCACAACAGGGGCAATTATACTGCTCACCTGATGTGCTTGCGCCGCTCGCAGTTCTTCCACCTATTGTATCAGTATTATTTGATAGGATGTTCCTTGTTGTGTCGGTAACATAGTTCACTATGAAATTGAGGTATTCGTCCTTGGTTTGCTCATTCTGCACTATGGAATTTAAGCGGTCTTCCATGTCCGCTGTTTTGAGCGGCGAAATAAGCGCTTCATCATATTTGGATATGAGCGGAATAATCTTTTTTCCAAAATCGGTTGGAGTTATTTTTTGTTTGCGGTCAACCGTAATGAAACCTTTTTTAGTTAATTTGTCGATGATATTTGCTCTGGTAGCTGATGTTCCTATACCTGAGGTTTTTATCATCTCGCGAAGTTCTTCGTCTTCAACCAGTTTACCCGCTTTCTCCATTGCAAGGATAAGTGAACCAGTGGTATACGCCACAGGCGGTTTGGTCTCCATTTCCTTTATTGTGAACTCATTAACGGAAACTATTGTTCCCTTCTGAGGTATGGGTTTGTTTACTACTGCTTCATTGGTATCGTCGTCGCTTTCCTTTTCACTTTCTTTTTCAGCCTGTTCCTTATATCCCATTTGCTTTATAAGACGAAACGCTTCATATAGCCGCTCGCCGTTTGAGTGTAGATATGTAACAGAAACAGCATCGTATATGTATGGCGGCAGAAGAATATCTGTAAACCGTTTAAGAATAACATTGTATACATTATTTTCGAGGTCACTGAGGCTGTTTGTATCTCCTTGGAACGTAGGAATAAGTGCGTAGTGGTCTGTGATTTTGCTGTCATCGACATACCTTGTGGGGATATCATAGCCTTTGGTCTTTTTTAATTCGGTCGCTACCGCAGTAGAGAGAAAGCGACAATCAGTTCGTGGATAGGTAGTGAATTTTTTTTCGTATAGGGATTGTGCAACTTCGAGAGTTTGTGCAGGCGATATGTGGAATGCCTTAGAGCACTTCGCCTGTAAATCGGCAAGATTGAATAGGTATGGAGCATATTCAGTTTTGGTCTGTACTTTAACGTCATCGACCTTCAAGGATTTGTTTGAATTAAATTCATCAGCCAGTTTTTTTGCGTGTTCTTTTCGGAGAAATCCACTTTCATTATATAAGTCATCACTTTCAAAGAAGCGACTTCCTTTGGTTGCTTTCCAGTTTGCAAAGTTGTCTGCCCTTATGCCAAAATAAGGCGTTTTGGTAAAATGGTCGATTTCCTCTTGGCGTTTAACTACCATGGCTAATGTTGGTGTCATTACACGCCCAACATTTATGGTTACGCCGCTAGTAAGTGAAAATGCTTCGGTAAGGTTCATTCCGATTAGCCAGTCGCTTATTGCTCTCATATAGCCGCTGTCTATCATAGGCTGATAATCAGCATAAGGCTTAGCGACTTTTATTCCGTTAAGAATTGCTTCCTCGGTAAAGCTGTCTATCCAAACGACACGTTCATCTATTCGGGGTGGAGATTTGAAAATCTGATTGCGTATTAGGGCTTGAATGTATATTCCCTCTCTTCCGCTATCACCTGCATAATATATGCAGTCGATGTCTGTTCTGGTGTATAGACTTTTAACGATTTTGTACTGCGAGAAGGTATTGGCGAGCGGCGCATATTTGAACCTTTCTGGTATCATAGGAAGATTTTCTTTCTTCCAACCGCCGCTCCAAGCTTCGTTTTGTTTTTCGGGAGAACATATCGCAATGAGATGTCCGACTGCCCATGTGATGATTACGTCTTTCCCAAGAACAGGCGAATGCCCTTCGATAAATCCATCTGTTTTTTTGTCGCTTGAAACTTTCAACACCTTTCGGTATTCTTGTGCTACGCTAGGTTTTTCTGTGATGAATATTGTCTTTCCCATGAAGTTTCTCCTATAATAGTAAAAGATAAATTTCTCCACTGGAGAAATTGCGAATTTGTGGCTTAGCAATGCGGAATGGCTCTGATTTGAGTATAACGGCTTTCATAGTTGCTATTACTAATTGTTGCCTTCGGTGAATTGTGGCTCTTCATCTTCTAACATAACAGGTTCGTAGAAGTGCTCAGCGCTGTCAATTAGACTATCAAGTGGCTCTAAATCTCCGTCCATCCTCCAGTTCACAAGCATAATTCCCTTACCATATAATTCGGTAAAAAACATTTTGTAAGATAAGGCTTTTATGATTGAATTATACAAAGATGCGTTTTCAACGGTCTTGTTTTTTTCTAAAGATTGGATTATTTCTTGCTCGGTAGTCACGTCGTTTCTCTCCCTTTATTCATCATCAAGGTCATCTTTGCTATCGTCGTTATAATCAAAAGCAAATTCGTTTTCAATTTCGGAAAGTCGCGCTTTATATTCCGCTTTTAATTGTTTATGAGTTTTGGGAACACCATTAACCATTTGCCCTTTTTCTTTCTTTTTTGCATTACGTTTGTCTATGATTTTTTGCATTAAAGGGTGTGGCTTATCATTCTGGTGCTTATATGCCAAGAACCCGTATAATGCACTCAGAGCGGCAAAAATAATGAAAAATGGGAACATGGTTTTTATACCTATCAAACACAGAATAGCGATTACGCCGTAGAAGATACAGAGACTAAAATAGCTTTTTTTCTTAAACATATATCTACCTCTCAAAAAGGATAGTCGTCGTCATTGAGCGGCTCTGCGGGGGAGAAATATTTTTCAGGAATATCAGGTATTTGTGGTGCAGGAGCGGCAGAACCTTTAGGCGTTTCTTCGGAACTTTGGCTTTGTTCAGTTCCTATTTGGTTGCATCGGAATTTAGCAAACATGGACTTGATTTCTTCTTTTGAATGTTTGCGAGGATTGTAAGGTATGCCTTCCTGAACCGCTTTTGCTCTTTCGATTATTTCGTTCTCGTTTGGCGTGGGGTCAGAAATAATAATAGAGGTTTTCGCTCCTTCAGTTATGATTTCTAGCATATCATTTCCTTCTTTCTACAACGTATTTTTCGATAGCGCATTTGTAAATATTATAGCACGAAACCACTCAGAAGTCAAGTGCGCTTTTTACAACAAGAAGACTTGTTAATTAATATAGAAAGGCATTTGCAGAGGTATATTTTTTATAGTTTCAATATTTATTTTCTTGGGTTGGCATGAATATGGGCTAAAATATGATATTTCATAATATTTTTTCGTGTTTCGTTTATAGTAATATGTCCGAATAGAGGATATGGCTTTGGCACGAAAGTCGGCAGCCTTCTTTACTAAGTTGTTTATAAACAGTTCAAAAGGTAAGGGGAAATTATGTCGGGTAAGGGAATGAATAATTGGTAAGTACCTTGCTGTAATTTGTCTTAAACGCCTGTTGAGTTTTTATGCTAATTAGCCGGGCATCGTCAGAGTAAATTTCAATGGCGTTCGACAATCAGCACAGATTTCATCATAAAGAAACCCAGCGCCTTTGGCTTATTTGTTCAGCTTTTTTGCTGTGATAAAACAGGATTACTAATTGACTATTTGCATAAAATAGCTCACAAAATATACGGATTTTTGCTGACTATAAATAGACAACTGATTTTATAAGTCTAACAAGATATACTTATAAATTTTTATGACAAAAAAAGTGACTATTTATAGTCAACTATATAGAAAATGATAAATTTACAGTTACTATATATGTAGAGGGATTAGAAATGCAATCACTCATGCAGAAAGGAGCTTATATGTCTTTGCCAAAAAAGAAACCTCATTATTCTGTCTCTCGGCTAAAAGTAACCGACCAAAAAGAAGTCACAGTAATAGAAACTGCTATTGCCAATTTGCTTTCAGACCAAGTTCTTTGTGAGTATATAACGAGTAGAAAAGAACGCTGTGACCTTGGAAAAACACAGGCAAAACTTTTAGAAGAACAAGAAAGGGTTTTCATTTCTTTTCTGAAAGAACAGGCTACCGAGTATATCGGTGCATTGATTGAGGATAAGATTATGAGCTACGAAAATGGCGATAACGAGCCTTACAAGTTGAAAGCTATATCGTCGATTAACAAAGGAACTCAGTTTGCGGTTAAATCCGCGACAACAAACAAGTAAATATCCAAAGGAGATTATTACAATGGCACGAGGAAAGAAAGAACTTATTACATTAGCTTCCCAGATTGGCGAGGCAAAGCAGTCAATAATGATGCTGAAAAATCAGCAGGAAGAGCTTAAAAAGAAAATCAAAGATAAGGAAGCTGAGCTTGAACAGCTTGAAAATCAGCAGAAACTTGAAACAATGGCTGAGATTATCAAGATTGCCGAGGGTGAAGGCGTAACTCTGAATACAATCCTGACTGCTTTGCAGAAAGATAAATCTTTAATATCCCTTATCGCTGACGAGGCAAAAACCGCAGATGACGAAGAGGAAGATATCCCTGAAGATGTTTCCGAAAGTTCCAGCGAAGTGGTTTCTACCGCTCCTAACAATTCGGTAAACACATCAGCGTATGGCACTTCGGCTTCGCAGTCATCTTACTAAAACGTCAAATTTATACTCGTTATATTTCTCTCAAAAGAGGTTGCGTTTAGGCGTAACCTCTTCACTTTTTGTTACATATCCGATTATGTAACATTATGGGGAAAATATAATGCTGATTATAAGAATGAATGCTCTGTTTTTTACTTGACATTTGAGCTGTTCAGTGCTATAATATTGACACAGGGCAACGAAAGTCACATTGGGGAAAGCCTTGGGAAATAGAATTTCTCCAGTGGAGAAATTTGAAGTTAAGGAGTTGAATATATGCCGAACAATGCTAAAAGTGCAGACACAAAGATTATCGCAATTTGCAACCAGAAGGGCGGCGTTGGTAAAACAACGACTGCATTAAATCTCGGCGTTGCATTAAGAAAGATGGGTAAGAAAGTTCTTCTGGTTGACTTCGACCCGCAGGGAAACCTCTCTACCCTTCTTGGATATGATGACGGTGATTACACGATAAGCCATCTCATGGTTTCTGTTATTCAGGAAGGAAATCTTGACCCCAAGGATGTCATTCTTCATAGCGATGCAAACGATGTTGATTACATACCTGCTGATGTGGATTTGGCTGAAGTAGAAGTCAATCTGTTTCAGGCACTTATGCGCGAAACTGTTCTCGCTCGTTCCCTTGATAATGATGTCGTTAAGGGATATGACGTTGTAATTATTGACTGCCTTCCCTCTCTCAGTATGCTTCTGACAAACGCTCTTACCGTAGCAGATTATCTGCTTATTCCTGTGCAGTCCCAGAAGCTTGCAGTCAACGGACTTGATAGCTTGATGAAAGTTTTCAATTCTGTAAAGAAGCAGATTAATCATAAAATTGAGCTTATAGGCGTACTGCCTACAATGGTTGATGGGACAAAAATGAGTAAAGACGTTATTGCTATTCTTACAGAAAAGTACGGTGATAAGATGTTCGGCACACATATCAGCAAAGCGGTTGCGGCGGCAAAGATTGCTGATACAAATGTTGCTCTTCCGCTTACAAACCATAAGCTCGGCAAAGAATATACAGACCTTGCAAAAGAAGTTGCAGAGAGACTGTAAATTGGAAAGGTAGGTTGGAGTAATGCCAAAACCTCTATTCGGGGACGGAGAAAAAAATTTCAATATATCCAAGTTCACATCGCAGGATAATCAGTACACGCTGATACCTGCAAATCTCTTGGTTTACAATAATGAGTACGAGAAGTACGAAGGCGAACAGTTTGAAGATATGTGCGAGAGCATTCGCAGATACGGCGTTTTACAGCCGCTTATTGTTCGTCCGACATCTGACGGGAAGTACACAATACTGGCGGGCAATAACCGCCGCTATTGTGCAGAAACGGTTGGAATAACATCGTTGCCTTGTGTAATAAAGCAGAACATATCTGACGAGGAAGCACAGGCGTATATTGATGAAACAAATGTGTTTCAGCGTGGCTTTGCAAATCTCAAAGTAAGCAAACAGGCAGAAGTTATCGCGCGCCGATATTCACAGATGTTCGACCATAGAAAGCTGAAAGAAATTCAACGGGAGATTGCTAATCTTGAAGGAAAGGAACTCCCTGAAGATGATGAGGAAAACACCTCAAATACCGAACAGCCCAAAAGCCGTATCGGTCGTGTCGGCGCTGAGTATGGATTGGACAAGAGTAGCGTATCTCGGCTTATTCGTATAAATAAACTGATACCTGAGCTGAAGAAAATGGTCGATAATGATAGCATTAAAGCAATACCTGTTTTGAAGAAAAGACCTGCCGTAGACTTGTCATTTATCTCCGAAGAAATGCAAAAGGTAGTTGCTGATTATCTTAACGAAAACCCTTCATCCTCTGTGGATATGAAGATGTCTGCGAAGATACTTGAACAGGAAAAAAACAATGCACTTGATAAAAGTACTCTTACTGCAATTCTAAATGGAACTTTTAATCAGAAGCCCAAAAAGGTAAAGAGCGTTTCAATCAAGGCTTCTGTGCTAAAACGCTTCTATTTGGATAAATGCTCCGAAGAGGATATCATCAAAACCATTGAAGCAGCATTGACACTTTACTGCGCAGAAAACAATATACAGGAAAGGAAAACTCAGAATGACAAATAGAGAATATCGCAATTCCCTGCCTGAAGCAGAACAGGAAAAATGGGATAACACATACACTAAGGGACACCCGCTGAAGGAATATATCGACTGGAACGCGTTCCTTGACAGCGAGGACGGTAACGAACTTAACTTCCTGATTAGCAAGGTTGAGGTTGCCGAGGATATTTTCGGCAGAAAGGTTTACGTCCTTGACCGTTATACCGACGAAACCACAGGCATTGATTGTGCTTATGTATATGTAGCAGAGGCTGACGAGTTCTGGAAAACTCCCCTGCCTGAGGACGGCATTTATGACTTCAATAGCGATATCCCGAACGAGCAGTAAATTGCCGCAATAGTACTAATTCCCCAATAAGTTTATTGGGGAATTTTTCGAACTTGAACAGGAGGAAACATGAAAGAATATCTAGTCGTAATAAACCCTGATGATACAATCGAAGCACTTCCCTTCGACGGATTATCCAGTTTACAGAAAGCTGTTGAAGGGAATATTGCGCTTGTCGGCACGAAGTCAATCGTGGTTGCGCCGGATGTGTTTGCTGATGATAATATCCTTATTGTTTTATATGGAGATAGGGATTATTCAAGAAAACATTATGGCAAAGGAGATGTTAAAGTGAATGCACTTGCATCTTCGCTCGTTGGGAAGCCTGTGTACGGAAAAGTGGCTTTTGTTAGAGATATTAAAAACGGAGACGAACATGGCTTTTCTGACGATAAGTCGAATAATGCTATGAGCGAGATAAGTTATATCCGTTCCATTCTTAATGGGCTAATTGAAAAAACCAAGGACTATCTTCAACGCCTTCATGAGATATGGGATAATAAAATGCCAGAACCGCAACTTCCCTTTCGCCCTCTTCAGAAACGTAGCGGTAAGCGTTTTATAAAAAAATGAATGGTAGTTGCCACTTCGCATACAGTCTCGCTATTGGCTCTATGTTAGTTGTTAATTTGGGTATGATTAATAGTGTTTTACCGAATATATCATCGACACCGGAAACGGCAACGCTTCTCATAATGGGTAATATTATTGGCGGCGTTTTACCTGATATGGATAATCCTAAAAGTTCGGTTGCCAAGCTTACTAACCCGTTAAGCAGTGCTATTATAAAATTCGGGAAACGCTTTGGGCGCGGAGGGAAATACCATCGTGGAATATTGCATGACCCCATAATTTATTTTGCGGGTTTGTTTCTTTCCTATTTCTTTTTCCCGCCGCTTATAGGAATATTTGTTGGAGCAATTTCACATATATACCTTGACCTTTTTAATCCCGTTGGTCTTCCCCTGCTCTTCGGATTAAAGTATATTAATATAGCCGATATAAACTCAGGAAGCACAAATGCAAAAGTGTTCACTTATATGAATGTGGGCATGGTTCTTATTATTGGAATAGGTCTAAAAATTGGTTTGTTTTTGCCGATTACTGCCTTTTAATAACCTTGACAATAACCTTAATATGTGATATTATTTAATGGGAGTATGTTTTGGTAAAGGAGTAGTATTGTGAACAACCCAAATAAATATCTATTTAACTGCTTTAACGCAGAAAAAGCACGGCATCCTGATATGACCGTATTCTATCGTAAAGAGGAAGAGAAACGCGATGCTTCTATGAGGTATACTGGTAATGAAGGAATACTTACTGTCTTGTTTTTGAAAAACGGCTGTGAAGAGTTTTATTTTAAGCTCGGAACGCAAAAAGGTATAGGACGATTGATACAAAGCATTGATGCTGAAGGCAACGTGACATTATCAGCAGAAAGCTCAACAGATGTTCCGAAGGCATTTTTGGATATAGCTCGTGATTATATTGTAAACAGAGATAAGCTAAAGCTTTGTAATTAGCCAAAATATGGCAATGTCTTATCTCTGAAAGGCTTACTCAATTTCTCCAGTGGAGAAATTTGAACGAAACCGCATTGCAAAGTCCTTATGTTACATTGCGTTTTGAATAAACCAAGGCATCGTGGAAGCAATAAGTGCTCCATAGATGCCTTTTTATTTCTGAAAGTAAAACAAATGCACTTGGCAACCTTTTTTCTGCTTGACAAATACCTGCTTATATGCTATAATTAATATGTTAAATGCGGTGTAGCACCTTATTCACAAGGAAAAGTCCGTTATAGCTTTATGCGTATTGATTTTTGGGACTATCAAGCGGGTGTTGTATCTATGCAACGTCCGCTTTTTGTTATTCTCAGATGAATTAATATACTTGCGCTATTGGGAAAGTGTGCTATGCGCTTTACCCAATAGCGCTTTTTTTATAATTTCTCCACTGGAGAAATTGCCCTTTGGCGTATTGATATTTTATAAGGAGAATATAACCATGGATAATAAACTGCCTCTTCCTGACCTTCTTGAAGCCATTCGCAGACATGAACATGAGCTTATGGAAATGGAGTATGAGAGTAATACTGATGAGAAAGCTGAGATTGCGGTGGAATGTGCTCACGAACATCAGCTTGTAACTAGAGCAGCAAATTCCTTGGAGTTCCTTACTGCGGCAGTTCCGGTTGTATATCATAATGCAACCGGGCAGACAACTATCGAAGCATTAATGGAGCAGAAAGAAGCACTTGAATGCCTGTGGTGTCTATCTAATAACATGGATAAGGAGTTTGTACATTCCTTATATTGTGAGAATTTCCCCATGACCTCAACAGCCGCCGATATAGGGAGCAAGCAGGATATAGCTATTGCGGTGCAGGATAAACTCGACCTGCTTATGGATATACCTGCCTTTCAGACGGAGTATCAGAGCTATCAGGAGAGCGCCGCTCCTACGATAGCCGAATTGGAGCAAACGTTAGAAACCACCGAGGCGCTCATGGCGCAGTATTATATCACTGAAACCGATATAACGAACAGGACGATACAGGTCGTCGCGGAAAAGTATCAAAGCAAGGAGCTGTATGTGTTTGAGGATAAGTCCACAAGAGAAGAACAAGAAAAAGCCGCAGACAATCTGGTTGTTGTTGAAAGCAACGACGGATATGTAATGGCTACAAACGCTTCGCCAGAGCTTTTCAAGGAGAACCCATCGCTTGAACGAGAGTTTTCTGAACGTGTTCAAAACGGCAATGAAATCATACATAATGAAGCTCCGAAGGAAACGTCCATAGACTTTTCAAAGGTCGGCGGCAATATTAAATATGAGCAATATGACGATATTGGTACGGTAGAAAAAGGGCAGGGTGTACCTACATACGAAGAAAAGACTGAAAAAGCCGAACAGACTGAACGTGAAACAAGCGGCAACGGGAAGTCGCAGACTACAACGACTACAACGACCCGAACAAGCAGAACGGAAAGCTATGAGAGATAAAATATGAATACATTTGCTAATACACGAAGCCAAGGGTGCAAACTGCCGACGAAAGAAAGTATCGTTGGCAAAGTTCATGAGTGGCTTGATGAAAATGTTATTGATGAAATCATAAGTGAAACTGATACGTCAATAAGATACTTCACTGGTTGCGACGAAAGAGTGCTGTATTTTCCCGAGACAGACAGCGATGACAGGCTCAGATGTTCGATTGTTGCAGATAGCCCTGTAAAGAAGTATATAAACCTTAATGCTTTAAGCACTTTCTTGTATCAGCATATAGATTATAACTCTCTGATGTGCCTTGATACAATCGCGTTGGTGTGGGATAAGCGTGATAAGGTAGGTGATTTAATCCCACAGGAAGCAAGAAAGGCTTTGTACAAGAAATATAATGACGAATACGCCTTAGAATGTGGAGATAATCTCCTTGGATTGTGTTGGGAAGAACGTTCCACAGTTGTATTAAACGTTTCAGAGATGATGAAAATGGCAGACGAGCTTTGGAAGCATCCAAGGCGAACCGAACTTTATGCGCCTGTCGGTCTTGATATTTGGCATAATCGTGATGATGTTTTCAGGGATGTTTTCCTCACAACGGTATGTCATGAGTGCAGACATTTATTGTACGAAGCAAATGAGTTTGTTCAAATCATGCCAAATGATGATGCGGCATATCCGGTTATAGGCGCTGAAGAGTATATGGTTGAAGAGTATGGCAACCAAGAAGCATATCACTTGTACCACAACGATAGCGCACGAGCATTGATTGATAAAATGGTTCTGCCGCAAAAAGAAAAGTCACGAGCCGTAGAACGTAATTAATCAAGAAAGGAACACCGCAATGTCAGGACAGGTAACGAAAGAGCAAATTGAACGTGCGAGGCAGGCAAGTCTTGCAGACTATGTTCAGCGGATGGGCTATGATTGCGAAATGTCACGCAGGGAGCTTCATGTAAAGGGTTTTGGCGGTCTTAACATAAACACAGAAACCAATTCATGGTATTGTTTTTCTCAGTCGAAAGGAAGCAAAAACCCAATAGATTGTCTTACCGAAATATTTGGAATGGATTTCAAAGATGCTGTGCTTCAGCTTGCGGGAGGCAGTTTGTCCCATTCGGAGGACTATAAGCCGTTTAAGCCTACAATTACCGAAAAAACCACTAAGGAGCTAGTCCTTCCTGAAAGAGCTGAAAACATGAAACGCGTATATGCTTATCTCTGCAATACCCGCAAGATTTCTTCTGAGATTGTTTCCCACCTTGCACACGAAGGGCTGTTATACCAAGATGTGAAGGGAAATGCAGTTTTCCTTCATAAATCCAACGGCAGTGTTGTTGGGGCAGAAATACAGGGTACGAGCACATATAAGCGTTATAAGGGAGTTGCGACAGGAACATCGAATAGTGTGTTCTCACTGATGTATGGCGTTCCCGAAAAGTGTTATGTCTTTGAAAGCACCATAGACCTTATCTCTTTTACTCAGATTGCATCGCAGGAAGAACTAAGAAACTCGGTTCTGGTGTCTATGGCAGGCTTAAAGCCATCTGCCATTCAATCCTACATGGACAAGGGGTTGAGCATCTTTAGTTGCGTGGATAATGACGAGGCGGGAGAGAGCTTTACGAAAACGAACGGCTTTCAGTCATTCAGAGAATTACTCGTAGCCGAGGGTGTAAAGGATTGGAACGATTTGTTAAAGAAACGTTCTAGCAGTGCTGAAGTGATAAAGCCCGTTCCTGAGCCACCCGTCACTCAGGTGGGTGAGACTTCACCGCAGACTGCAAAGGAAGACAAAAGCTTTGATTGGGATAAGACAAAGCTAGAGTTAGAAGAAATCCTTGCGAAGCATGGTGTACCACCATGCAAAAGTGTAGCGAAGCAAACGCATTACTATAATGCCGAAAGATAACGGGGATATGATATGTATAATATTTCAGTTATTTCTCCCGAAGGGATAAAAAAGACATTCGCCGCTCAAAAGTATGAAAGCGCCTTGCGTTATGCTAAGGAACAAAGTGAAAGCGGTATGAAAACCGCTGTGATACGGTCTACTGATAGACAGTTGTGTTGGTCGTCAGATGACAGTGTGGCACTGAAGGCTTATATGGAATACAGCACGGAACAATGGCTTAATCTTGAAAAGGGAAATATCCCGGCATCAGACAAGCCAAGTATTTACTTTGATATTGACGGTGTATTAGGCTTCTTCTATCCCGATGCCCGAGGACTTATCTATCCTGATGAAGTGCTTGACCCACAAATTCATTATTTCCGGACGATAGCGCCTCATGATTTCGTTGTGGCTTTGGCAAAGGAGCTTACAGAGCAAGGGTATGATGTTTGTGTAATCAGCGCAGCTGATAAGGACACCATAAGAGATAAGTATGACTGGCTTCAAGAACACTGCCCATTTATTAAAGATGAGAATATCTTCTTTTGCCCCATCGGAGCTGACAAGAGCCATTTCGTTAAGGACAATGCGAGCATTTCTGTCTTGATAGACGATTACTCAAAAAACCTCGACCAATGGAAGGGTATTCCTGTGAAGGCGATAAACTCAATCAATTCCATTGACAGTGACAAGGTGTGCATTAATGCACATCTCGCTGAAGTGGATGATAGTTACTGGGATAGCATAATGCAAAGCTCGTTAGATAGTATCTCCCAGATTATTGCTCATGGTTGTGAAACCATAAGGGCGAGCGGCTCACGCAAAGAAATCAACAAACCGATTGCTCTAATAGGAAGGTGAACATATTGACAAAGCATAACATAAACGAAATAGCCGAATTTGATTTGTCCGCAATAAAACTTGTGGGTGACATCGAACTCATAACCCAGTATATGATGTCTGGTGAAGATACGGCAATAATAAGCTATGAGGTCGAACTCTCTAAACATCAAATAGCTGCTCTTGTCAACAGAACAGATATTATTGATGTTCAGTATGACGGCGATAAACAGTGCTTCTATGATAAGCTGTTCGACGAAAATGCAAACTTTTCAGTTAAAGCGGAGCTTCGTTCCAATATATACTGCCTTTATGACGATATTTCAAAATCGACAGCAAGAATATTGTTGGAAAGCGATGCTGATAATCCATGGTCGGTTTGTAGCTCATGGGAAGCAGTTCTCTCCGACGAAGAACAGGCTTGTTTATTTCAGATGATGAAGGATTACACCAGAGAGATGCCACTCGAAAATCTGGTTCACTATTCCAAGCAAGCTTCTCTTTGTGATATAGCTGTTCGAAACGAGCACAATGGATTTCAAAATATTACAGATTTTGCTGTGAATAAGACCGAAATACTTTCGCATAGCGATAAGGATATCGTATGCGAGTTTGGGGTTGATACGACTAAAAAGCGAGGGCAGGAAATCGTAGAAAATTTTCGCAATCGTTGTGCATGGCAGTATAATGCAGAGAACTATGGCGAAACCGCTGAAGAAATAGTCCTTAAAGCCACAGTAATAGGTGGGAGTGCGGAACTGGCGCTTATAGAACGTTCTAGCGGGGGAGAGCAGGGCTTAAGTATTCCTATTACGCAGGAGGAAAAGGATATGCTCAAAGTATTATGCAATGAAGCTCTGGAGAAAACCCATGGAACGAAGCAAAATACATCAAATGAAGCTGCGAAGAGAAATTCTCGCAAGAAAGACGATATCGAAAGATGAAAGGAAGAAGTAGTATGGCATACGACATCAAGGAAATATCCAAGCATTTCGGTGAAGAATATGATAATCTTTATACCGGAAAGACCGTAGTAAAGAATTACAATAACCTTATTGCAGAGGGTGACAAGTTTATCACAGAGCATCCTGAGTTCGTTGGCGAGTTTAACGAGTACAGGCATGACTTCCTTTCTTCTGACAGGGAAGTCGCCGCTTTTATGCTTACCATAAAGGCAATGAACATTGAAAAAGAACTAAATGCTTCTGCCGAAAATACAGCCGCTCCGAAGAAAATACATAAACATTCAGACATCGAAAGATAAGGAAGGACAATAAGATGATTGAAAACAGCTTTTTTGATGACTACGAGAAAATGCAGGATTTTCGCGAACTATCAAAGCCTGAATTTCTGGCTTCGTACTCTTATTTGAACGAGATAGCGTATGAGGCAACCGTTCGTGATGTATCTGAAAGACTTGCAGAGTTTATGCCTGTACCTGCTGATAGTATTGCTAAACAGATAGATGATTATGGCGCTCCACAGATTTTGGAAGACTATACATCTGCTCTTAAAGCTTCATTAAACGACCCATATACCTTTTATGAAGATGTTGCGGCTGAGTGCAGAGCCAAAGACTTACTGACTGCGATAAACAAGAATGCTTCTTTTGATTATTCTCGTGTTCAGTTTCAGGACGATATTATGTATGATACCGATATGTCCAAAGGCGAAGATAATCCTCGCTCAACGGTAGATATGGAATTGTGGCTTACCGACAGGCAGTACAAAGACTTGTTGGACAAAATAGATTTTTCCAATACCGACCTGAGCGGTCGTGAGGAAGAACTTAAAAGAGAGGTTAGACAGGCATCGGATAGTATCACCGTTAATGCTTATGCGGTAGTAGGCATAGAAGGCGGTGGATTATACAGACCGGAAACAACGCTTGGAGATGCAAATGTTAGCATAAACATATCTATAACGGTAGAAGCATATGAGAATGGTAGTTCTGTTACCAAAAATTATGTCAGCGAGATACCTGTTGTAGATACAGACAAATATAACCTTCTTTCTGTTATGGAAAGTTATTCTCAGAGCAAACTTGACCGCTCGCTTATTGACTTAATGAGCGTGGCAAAGGGAAATACTATATCTGAGCTTGGACTTGCATATAAACAGGCACATCATGTTGATGGTCTTGAATTGGCACAGAAAATAGCCGAGTTCACTTATGACTTTGACCCGTATGCCGCACAAGATAATATTTCTTCTGTAAGCTCAACTCCCCAGGCGGCTTATACTGAGGAAATGGTTTCAGCATTTCAGAGTGACCCGGCTGGTGCGATAGCAGCATTTATCGAATTTTACGATGAAGAAATGAAGGCTTCTTTCTCTGACGAACAACGAGCAACGTTTTCTACGCTTATATTAGCAATGGATAGGTTCATGAACGACCCCTATCACGGCTTCGAGTATAACTCTTATATATCCAGTGGCTTATCCGAGAACGAACCCACAGAGTTCGAATTTACTTGCCCTGACTGTGTTCTGCAAGAGTATGCAAATCGTATACCATCATTTCACAGCATATCCGGAAGCAAAGATATTAATGCCATATGTCGAGAAGACGACGTGACGATGAGCGTAAATGTGTCTGTACTGCCTGATGGAGATTACTCTATAACGCTTCTAAAGGACGGCTGGGAATATGGAAGAGAAAACTATAATATTCCTCTTTCTGATGCAGAAAAACAGCAGTTCAAATATACAATCTCTCAAATACAGCATGAGATGTTACAGCCCCAGAAGACATGGAGCGATGTGATGAATGACACATTGGCGACGGCTCACGTTGAGGTCTTCAATACTATTGATGTATTATCAAATACTCAACTTTCACTTCCTCAGCTCAATCGAATGTTTGACGGTGCATTAAACCTTTCTGATGAAACAGTTATGAATGAACCGCTGTCTGATTTTCGAAATGTTGCAGAAATAGAGGCAGTTCGTCAGCTTATTGAAACATATCCAGTGTGCGTTGTCGATACATTATACTCAGGCGATGATAAATTTAATCACATTGTCGGGCTTGTTACCAATGACCCTATGCAGGTGATTGAAGTAATCGACAGCCGTCTGACTGATTATTACGAAAAGGATATGAGGGCTGAGCTTAATGTCAGTGGTCTTAACATTGATACAACCGCATTCGAGAGCTACGATGATTATATCGACCTTGGCAACCGATTAAAAAACGGTACGGCAGAAGAAAGGGCATTTTTCAAAGCACACGAACAGGATTTTGCAACCTTTGACCTCGTTGCCACTCATATACAGGAAGTTGACATGGAAGATGTGATACATAAGACGGGTAACGAATACGGAGAAAAAGCAGACAGTACTGCTCGTTCCATAAACAGCAATATCAAACGTGATTATTTTGAGAGGTAATTTAATTCCCATTTGTGCTTGACAATCTTATAAAGGTATGATATAATAATGTATGATGATATAAATACGGTAAAAGCCCCTTCGCTTTGCTTGAAGGAATAGTCCGTTATAGTCGCACCACATTATAATATCTATACTTGGATATATGTAATAGCGTTTGGCAGTGTAACTATGAGGACATTCTTTTTAGAGTGTCCTCTTTTTTATTTTCAGTAATGAAAAGGAGTATAGGCATGAACACCCATGATTGGAGTAATGATTTTCGGGAGTTGCTGAGTTCAATGGACATAAGGCTCTACTCAACATCGCTGTTTAGCGAAGTAATAGAGGCTTATGGCATTACACGAAAGTCGTTTAATTCGGCTTTTAGAACGAGGTACAAAGACATCGGCGACATTAAGAAAAATGCTGACTATTACGCAAAAAAAGCAACTTATATGGTTGTTGATGACAGAGAGAACACCATTTGTTCTTTTGCAGAAGGCATTGAAGATATTATTGATGCCAATTCTTATAACTTAATCTGCCAGAATACAGCGTTTTCGATAGCGCTTCCTGCTCAGTATTCTCCCGGTGATTTTGATGCATACTTATCTGTTGCCGAAAAGTTAAAATCTGGCAATGATAGAGAGCAGGCAGTGTATCAGGCAAACGAGAGGTATTTTAATCGAATTGCCCTTGTCCTGCATCATCTACAAGACGTTGATTTATCGGCAATCGCAAATGATAATGCAAAAGCACTTCATGCTTATATGAAGGACAAATCTATTATGAAATAAAGAGGTGCAGATATGACAGAAAGAGGGAAAGAGGTTTATGACCGTCTTATGCAGGAATGCGAAGAAAGAGCCAAGGACGGCATAATTCCATCAGCTCAGTATGATGTACTTACCCGTATAAAAATGAAAATGCCACTGCCACTTGCTGTTGATGAGCATTGGACAGAAAAGGCAAAGCATAATAAGCAACTCAATGAATGGAAGGTTGTGTATGATAAGGTAGACAGCCAAACCGAAATGCCCGACAAAGAGGAATATTTATTTCTTCGTCCTCAGTACAGTTCAAGACAGCAAAAAGCACAGCCCGAACTCAAAGACAAGGTTGAATATCTGAAAATAATTCAGTCTGGCATATTTGGCGATAATAAAGTGTATGCGGTTATGGGTATAGTTGATGTAGCACCGCTTCGTCAAAACCCACAGGTACAGCTTGCAGAACATGAACTCAGAGATGACGGCATAATCGGCATAAAAGACCATTTTACCGCAGTTGACCTTGCGGCTGATACTTACGGCTATAAGATTAATGATATCGAACAGAACAGCGAGGTTACATATTCGTACTCTATGCTTAATCCAAAGCAAATGGACTGCGTTATTGAGAAGCAAAATCTTACCAAACTCCTTAATGCGCTTGGATATAGTCAGGAGCTTACCCCACCGAAAGGCACAGCATACGAATATAAGTCGCCAAGGCAGACATATAACGAAAAGCACTATCAGTCTAGCCGTCCTAAGACAATAGAGAGGGATTGATATGTTAAGATACGCATATTTGGTTAATGTCGATGGAGCTGCTAATCATAACAAATTTTATGAAGCGGTTCTTAATGATGATTACAGCATTGATGTGAAATATGGCAGAGTAGGGCAACTCCCCGCTCATCATCATTACAATTCTAATGAAAAGAGCTTTTCTGAGCTTGTGCAGTCAAAGGTCAATAAAGGATATACCGACGAAACTGCTCTCCATTCGGTGAAAGAGGACACTTGCGCCGCTCATAAAGACCTTTCTTATGAGCCTATACCCGATAGCGTTGTCAATGAGCTTGTTGAAGAACTTATTAAATCATCAAGAGACTTTATGAAGTCGAATTATACAGTTACTCTCGCCGAAATCACACAAAAGATGATTGATGAAGCAGAGAACGATATTGACGACCTCGTTGATATAGCTAATAACTATCCCGCCTCTTCTGTGTATGCCTTCAACAAAAAGCTCGAAGAACTTTATGCGGACATTCCGCGTAAGATGCGGGATGTATCTTCACATCTGTTAGACACGAATGAAGATAAAGCAAGAACGTCAGGAAATTACACCTCAACTGATATTGCGAAAACGACAGCAGCGTTTGAACGCATTATCCGGCGTGAAAGAGATATGCTTGATAATATCCGTGGACAGCTTATTCCTGCTTTGCAACAGAGTTCTCAAACCAAAGACGGAACAGTCCTTGATGCTTATGGCTTATCCATATCGGAAGCTACTTATAAGCAAGAGGACGAAATCACAATGCACCTTGGTATTGATTATAATGGTTTAGAGGTGGAGCGGCGTTTTGTTCGCGCCTTTGCCGTTGAAAATAATCAGACCAGACAGAACTATGAGAATTTCAAACAACAGCACAATCTTTCTCAGAAAGACTGCGCCTTATTCTATCACGGAAGTAAAGTGGAGAACTGGTTCTCTATAATGAAGCAAGGACTTTCATTAAACCCAGATGCCAAGATAACTGGAAAGATGTTTGGCAACGGGTTATACTTTGCTCCCGATGCTCGAAAGTCACTCAACTACATGGATGTAAAAGGTAGCTGTTGGAATAACGGAAAAAGAGACAGCGGTTATATGGCAGTATATGCTGTTGCCTTAGGTAAATGCTATATGCCTAAAAAGGCTTTGAGTGAAACTTTCAATAAAGATGAACTTAAATACGGGTGCTTATCAGTATATGCTGATAAAAGGCTTGTAAAGCTGGAGAACGATGAATATATTGTATACGACCAGTCACAGTGTACGATAAAATATCTGTTGGAGATGACGAAATCGGATGTTCGCGGTCTTTCATTCAATCTTGACAGGAAGGTTATCAGAAATAGCCTCGACAGTGGCTTTGAGAAATTGGAGCGCTCACCTAGTGGATTGATAGCAGAATTAAACATTCCTAAGCTATCGCAGACGGTTTTTTCGGAGTTGTTCGATAAGGCATTAGCTCACTACGACGTAGACCGATTATTCTTTGAATATGACATAAAGCAGGATAAAATTTCGTTTGTAATTCAGGATAGCGACGGCGTACAAATCTCTACGGAATTGCCTGAAATTACCCGCGATGACCGTAAATTCCTTATGCGGGAGATGAAAAAGAGTTTTGCTGACAGCGAACCTGAATGGCGAAAACTTGCTGAGCAATCGGAAAAAGAAAAAGTTGGAGCAATTGTGGCGACAAATAAGCACAGTTCACAGGCTAAAGAAGAACGTCCTAGACCGTATCAGCGGCGCAGGCAGTTCACTGACCTTGATAAAGACTAAGAAAGGAATGATAGTATGGCATACTCGAAAAGTAAACCCCAGTACAAGTCCAAGTATCAGGTACAACAGGAGACATCACCGACCGTTGATATTCTGTGTAGCGGCGTTTCCTATGATTTCACAACGCACCCGCGCTATGGGGATATCAATGCTTATGCTCACGAAGAGGTAAGGAAAGAGGACGAGGAAGAAATGCGCATGATGATAGAAGACGGCGCGATTACTTCTCCTGAAGAGTATAACGAAGAATATGCAACGCCGGAGAAGAACATCACTGAACGTGTTAATCGTTATATGCTGAATGTAACTGACCTTCCTACTGATGTAGTACTTGTGGGAATAGACAGAGACTTGGCTGACAACGAACAATACTTGATGCAGGCTATCTATGATAAGTACGGTTACTCTGCAACTGCAATCAAGGCGCATGAGCTTTCATCGGAAAAGGACACACTCTCTCAGAAAACCTACGAAGCAGTAGGCAACGTCTATGAAACTGACGATTACAAGAAATACCTTGACCTTACTGCATTTTGGGGAAAGTACTCTGTAAACAATGTTGCGCTGATTTTGGCACAACGTCCCGATGCGCAAGCAGTCAAGACATACGGCGGTTGCACAAAAGACGGAACGCCTTATGGTTGGTGGGCTGAAGGTCGCGGTGTTGCAACAGGTGCGCAGGGAATTAAGCTGTGGCAACCGAATACAAAGGTTCTGAAGACAGAAAAGCAGGTGGAAACTTATCTGAAATTTCACCCTGAATATGGCAAATCCGGTGATACTTTCGACCAGAAAAAGCAGGCTCTTATGCAGGAAATTGCTCAGAACGGCGGTTCTAAAGAAGTAATCGACGGATTTAAGCTTGGCGTTGTATTCGACATAATGGACACTGTTCCCCGCGAGGGAAAGGAAGATAACTTACAGGAGCTGTTAGATAAAATCCACTTAAAGAAGCCACTCACCGAAAATATGGACAACTTCCCGGTAGTGGTAGAGTGCATGGAAAAAGCCCTGGACGTTCCGAAATTAAATCTTCCTTCAGACGTGTCACAACAGGAAGCCCTTTATCGTGCGGTTCAGGATTATGCTGAAGAGGTTTTGAGAACAAAACCTGAAAGTATAATGGGTATAAAAAGCAATGAGCCGCTCGAAGGAGATATGCACAAGATGGAGACCATGATGACTGCTTATCTTGTGGCGAAGCATCTCGGCATTGAGTGTGACGACAAAATCGCATTCGAGCTGAGCGGCATAATGAAAAACGAAATGTCCGACCAAATGCTTCATGTCGGCAAACGTGCAATGTTTACAACGGCACACGATAGAGCGGCGAGGTTTTCCAAACAGATTGCCCGTGAGTTTGATAAGGCGTATGAACCTTACAGAGTTCAGGAAGAAAAACAGCAGAACCAACAGAAGACTGAAACCGCCAAAACACCGACACTTTTCACTTGTGCTCTTTCCGTAGCCGTAGAGAACAATCAGAAACGCGAGTGGGTTGAAAGCAAAAACTTAAACGAGGAATGCCAGTCGGATATCGTTCAGGCGATAAGGGAAAATTCAGCTTTCGTAAATCATGGACAGACTGTGAATTACAGAGCGGCGCTTGAAAAGGTGATGAATAAGTACGATACTGAACGTATATCTCTTGTTTTGGCTCATGATGTTATCCATACCGAAGACCAACTTGACGGAAAGATGATAGACGGGAGATATCACCGCGAAGTACAGGACTGGGCGAAAGCAACTATGCAGTCATATCCCGATATTTCGTTTAAGATTTTCCCAAATACCATCATTTCTGACAAGTCTCACCCCATTATTGTTGATAGTTTAATCAGCGAGTATACTGATGTCCTTGCCGAAATGCAGAAAGAGGTCGAAAAGGCTCAGAAGCACCATTCCAAAGAAGCAAAAATGGAACGTGACTAAACGTCTGTAAACAGCATAACAATGCGATATTCGCTATGATTTCTCCACTGGAGAAATTATAGGCGTACGAAAGGAAATACAATATGGCATCATCTACTATGGAAGACCTGCTCAAAAGAATTGCGGAGTTAGAGGCTCGTGATAAAGAGCAGAACGAGCTTATCGCGGAGCAGGCAAGAGAAATCGAAGCGGTAAAGCAGGCAAATCTTGAAAGGGAAGATATTGCTAATAAGGCAATAAAGAACCTTGAAAAAGAGGTTAAGGAACTCACCGCTAAAAGTGAGGCGTTGGCAAAAAATCAGCGCGATATTGTAAAGCAGATGCAGATATGGACTTTCCATGTAAATCAGCTTTATAATGCAACGGATATTCGCCATAGCCTTAAATCTATGTCCGACCTCAGCAAGGCAGAGTTTGGCGTTGAGCAGTGTGACATATATATGCTTGACCCCGCCAAGTCTCAGTTGTACTCTATCGACGATTACGGAGATAAACACTACATATCCATCGAAGACGGTTCGGCTATTGGTGTTGCCGCTCGTTACGGTCAGCCTACGATAGTAAACGAGTTCACAAACGAGAACATAGGCGATAGCAAATCGCTGAACGGCATACATAATTTTGCTGTTATTCCTGTCGAAAGCGATAAGGGCGAACTTTATGGCATAGTTGTAGCCAAGAATAAGCCTATTGATTTTACAAAGGACGATATCGCGGCGTACAACCTTGACAATGGTACAATCGGCTCTGCTTTCCGAATGGGCTTTGAGAGCAAGATGCTTAAACAGCAGGCGTTTACAGATAAGCTCACGAGCCTTCACAATAGAGCGGGGATTGAGGATTATCTGAAGCATGAGGTTCTTCCTGATATTCAGGACGATAAGTCTATTTCCACTATCATGATTGATATTGATGATTTCAAGAAGTTCAACGATGTATACGGGCATGATACAGGCGACGAGGTACTGCGCAAGGTTGCAAATTCGCTTCGTGATAATGTGCGCCCAACCGATGAAGTTGCAAGGTGGGGCGGCGAGGAAATCGTCATTATATCAAAATCCGACGAGAAGGATACATACACATTAGCAGAGCGACTGAGAAAGGCTATTGCGGAAACTCAGATTGAGGTCGAAGACGATAAGTTCATCAACATTTCCATCAGCCTTGGCGTAGCACAGCTCGACCCCAGAGAGTATCTTACAGCAACACAGGACAATATCCTGAGCCGCTTTGAGAACCGTACACTGAAGCTCGCCGACGAAAGACTGTTTGAGGCAAAGGAAGCAGGCAAGAATATTGTTATTGCTTCTCAGGAAGTGATGCCTCTCAGTAAGGACGATTACATTGTAGACAACTATCAGTACATGGAAAATATTCAGCATATCAACACGCCTGCGCTTTGCGAAGACGGTACAGTTCTTGCTGAAATGGTTGTTAAGGGGGATGAGACAGACCTTACTTCTACTGTGACCTTACAGATTGAGGGAACGGCAGAAGTATACTATCAGGACGACCTTTATAAAAATCCTCAGGAATACACGCCTGAACTTCGTGAGGCACTGGAAAACGAAGAAGCATCTGCGGTGCAGATAATCAAGGAAAATAAGATTGTTGCAAGCGTTATCGTTGAAAACGAAGCGGGTGATATTCTTGTCGATAAGAAAATTGACTTCGACCAATCTCTTGACAGACTGCGCCTTAATGAAATCCGTGATATTATACTCAGGGACGGCGCTGATGCAATCAAAGAGGCTGTTGAGCTTGAACAGCGGCTCGAGAAGACCTCTCCTGACAAGCCTGCTCCCGAAATGGAAGCGAAGGAAACCAAGGCTGAACCTGCAAAGCAGGAAGAAAAGTCTGATAAAGCGGCAAACAAGGCTTCAAAAAACAAGACAGAGTATGGTGACGACTAACTCTGTAACTATATGTTCCGATTTGGGTGGAAAAGAATACTCTTTCCACCCTATATCGGTGTAAAAGGCGAGGTATAAAAAATGGCTTTATTAAATTCTGAAGCTGAAAAGGCTAAACTGGTTATTCTGAGCAAGCCTCTGTCTGACAGAATGGCGCTTGCACAGTCACCTCAGTCTTTACCACAGGTTTTGGATATCCTTGCTCAGGATAGCTCTACGGAAGTAAAGTTTGCGGTTTCCGCAAACCCCAAAACCCCTGATAAGACTGTAAAGAAGTTAGCACAGGTTGGTATAAGCAATAACTGGGAAGACAGAGAACACGCTGTTGAGTTTGGGCAGGCATCGCCCAAAACTATGGCAGCATTAGTAGATGACCCTGCTTGGCAGGTGCGGCTTGCACTTGCGAGAAAAGGATATGCCATTGACAGACTGGTAAACGATGAAAACGAGTTTGTTAGACAGAGCATAGCATCGAAGGGCTATGGTTTAGACAAATTAATAAATGACCCTTCAGAAGAAGTGCGGGGAACTGTTGCTTATCATGGGTATGGTCTTGACAAACTTATTAATGACCCAAGCCCTTATGTCCGTGAAAAAGTTGTCCGTCATGGGTTCGGTTTAGATAAGCTGATAAATGACCCTGATGCAAGCGTGAGAGCGGCAGTTGCCGAACAGGGCTACGGCTTGGATAGGTTGATAAATGACCCGGACGAGAATGTTCGGTTGACTGTCGCAATTCAGGGTTATGGTCTAAAGCAGGTGGTAAATGACCCTAATCCTGCGGTTCGTAACGTTCTCGCTATGCATGGGCAGGGCTTATTTGAATTAAGGAACGACCCGGAACAGTGGATAGCCAATTCTGTAAAGAGCTATCTCAACGATATTATTCCACCGCATCTTGAAAGCCAACTGCTTAGCGATGATTGGAAGAAGCGTGAACACGCGATATACAACAACAAACTAAGCGACGAGGTTCTTTCCATATTTTCAAGTGACCCTGACTGGCAGGTGCGGCTTGCTGTTGCAAGGCAGGGTGTTGACCTTGAAAAGCTAACTTATGACGAGAACCCATTTGTCCGCTATGAGGTTGCTGTTCATGGGGTTGCACTTGATAGACTGGTTGATGACCCTCATGAAGATGTAAGGTGGCAGGTTGCACATCAGTTGGCGAAAACAGGACATGGCTTAGATAAGCTGATAAATGACCCCAGTCCTTTTGTGAGAGAGGCTGTGATGAAAGAGGGTTATGGTTTACTTACATATATAAATGACCCTGAAATACAGATACGCGCTGATGCAAGGGTCAAGTTGGAGCAGGTTGTCCCGTCGGAATTGAAGGAGCAGCTTCTTAGCTCAAACTGGGAATACAGAGAAAGAGCTATCAACAACAACAACTTAGAGCCTTCGACTTTATCTGTATTCACATACGACCCTTCGTGGCAAGTAAGACTTGCTGTTGCACGTCAGGGACATGACCTTGACAAGCTTGTCACAGACCCCGAGTGGGCGGTAAGATACGAGGTGGCATCGCGCGGACATGGGTTGGATATCTTGGTGAATGATAGCCACGATGAAGTCCGAGCCGCTGTCGCCGCACAGGGGCATGGGCTTGATAAACTGATGTGTGACGAAAGCCCATATGTTCGTGGCGAAGTTGCAAAACAGAAGCACGGTCTTAATGTGCTTGTAAAAGATAGTGCACCGTGCGTAAGAGTGAATGTTGCTTTGCAGGGGTACGGCTTGAAGGAGCTTGTAAATGACGAAGACTGCGGAGTAAGATGTGCAGTTGCCAGAAAGGGTTTCGGGTTAGATAAGTTGGTGGATGACCCAAGCTGCTTAGTACGAAAAGTAGTTGCAGAGCAGGGCTTTGGATTGGACAAATTGATAAACGACCCTGACCCACTTGTACGGGAAACTGCCGAAATGATGACGGCGCTGAAGACCAAGTTCCCGAAGAAGTCTCCGGAAGAGCTTATTAAGAAATCGCAAAGTCCTGACTGGGTAGACCGTATGGATGCCGCTCGTGATAATAGAGCAGGAGAGGATATCCTTTCCGTACTGGTAGATGACCCTGTTTCGCAAGTTCGAGCGATGGTAGCCCGTGTCGGTTATGGTCTCCAGAAGCTCGTCAATGACGTGGACAAGTTAGTAAAATGCGAAGTTGCTAAGCACGGTTTCGGACTGGATAAGCTGATAAACGACCCTTCTCGCGAAGTCCGCAATGCTGTGGTTGAATATCAGAACAAACACGCTGATAAGTGCGTAAGGAACGGAAATCTCATATATAAGGCTTTCGATAATGTCAAGAAAGAAATCAAATCTGCATTATCCAAGCATATGGACAGCAGAAGCGATAAGGGTGAGCGGTAAAGAATTTCAAATAAATCGCAAAAAAAACGCTTTAACACTTGCTTTCGCCTTGACAAACGCCATTATATTATGGTATAATTATATTACTAAATACGGTAAAAGCACCTTCTATGAAGGAATAGTCCGTTATAGAAATTCACATTTACGCATACAGTATAATCATAACCTGTTATGGTTATGGTGCGTGTTGTGTAATGAAGAACTATGAGGACATTCTTTTAATTAAGAGTGTCCTCTTTTTGTTATGTAAAATTCAAAAGGAGAGCTAACATGAATAATCCCAACAAGCACCTGTTCGATTGCTTCAATGCTGAAAAGGAGCGCCATCCCGATATGTCTGTATACTATCGCAAGAAGTCGGAAAATAACGATGCCTCTATACGTTATCACAACGATGACGGTGTACTGACGGTTTTTTTCAGCGAACAGGGGAACGAAGATTTCTACTTCAAAAAGCCTGACGAGGGTGGAATTGGTGAACTGGTACAGCGTGTGTCTGAAAACGGCAAGCTTGGTATTCAGGGTGCAAACTTTCTGAAAATGCCTTCGCCTTTCCGCAACATAGCACAGGAGTATCAGTACGACCGTGCATCGCTTCACATCGACGAACACGATGCCGATATCAAAAAGCGCATGGTGAGGAAATCTTCATACGAGAGGGACTGAGTAGATGAAAGAAACATTTGACATTCCAAATTCAGACCTTGTTCGTTTGTCTATAACGTTAAAGGAACGCAAGCCTTATATGGTGTTTGCGATAGTTTCGACTGGCGTAAACAACGATGAATTTCAGGGAAATCAGCCAACAAGGGTATATATTCAGGAGTATGTATTTAACGAAGAACGTCAAGGATATTGTAGAGGCATGACCTTTGATAAAATGGTGAAATGCTCTCCTGAGGCTCTTGATTTTGCCTTGAAGAACCAAAGCAATTATGATGCGTTTGCGAACGGCGGTATAAATAAGGACGACTACATAAACGGTATTAACGTTATGGAAGTGTCTGATTTTAAGACCGCTTTTTCTGCATTTGTTGACGGAGCGGCTGAAGGCACACTGTATATCGCCAACGGGGTTTCATTCTGCGAAACGATGCTTTCAAACATAGATTGCGCAGAAAAGTTCTCTGAACTCGTAAGAAATCAGAAGGTATTAGACCAGAGAGCGCTGACAGTTGCTTATTTCAAGCAACATACCATATCCCCCAAGAAGACTACTCTCGAAGCACTGAACGATGTAATTCGTAATTATGATGAAGGACATACTGAAAAGATTGTTGGAGTGGATAAGCGCGTCAAGGTGATTGCAGACTTCGTAGATAAGTATGGCGTTGAACAGGGATTATTACTTTCTGATATTGAGAACAATGATAGGTATACAAGTATACTCCTTCAGGATATGCAAGCTTCTGGAAGAAAGAAATATCTTAACGCAGATTTAGATGCCAAATTCGATATCCTTATCAACAATCCCAAACAGGCATTATCGGCTGAGGTAACGAACCGCGAGCATGACTGCGATTTGAACCGACTTTATGACATTATTGAGGGAAAGAATGAGAACGTAAAAGGTATCGTTTTTTTTCAGGTAGGTACAACGGGTTTCAAGGCAGACAATATGCCCATTCAGTTTTCGGCAGTACTGTGTGAACTTCGCGAAGGGCGGCTTGTCGCAACCAAACAGCAATATTTTGATATCCGTACAGAGCAGAGAGCCATTCAAAAAGCGTTAGACTTTAAGAATAAAGGAGAGTTTGATGCTTTTGCCTATACAGGTATTGATATTGATGCGTACTTTGAGGGTTATCAGACTGACCCCGCTGGTGTTAAGTCATCAAAGCCACAGAAGGAGATAGAGGCGGCGGCGAATACCATCAATCGTTTCTTTGAAAAATACCCACCATCAGAATATCCGCTTGTAACGAATGGCAGGGGCAGGGACGGACAGAGTTTTTCGCAGACGGCGCTTGCTTCTATGGCAAATGTATCAATCATAAATGCGCCATACATTGATTTCGCTCAGATTATTAAGGAATACTCATATGTGGCGCACTATGACAGCAAATATCCTTGCAACGTGTTGTTGGACGAGGCAAAAGGAGTAAAGAATTTCTCTTTGGCAGAGGTCGGTCAGCATCAGGCTGAGCTAAAAGGCAAACCTGTTGAAGAGGTTTTTATTGAGAATTGCCACTCGCTGAAAAAATGTCGGTTTGTAATTGATATGATTAATCAGATATGCAAACAGCATAATGAAATGCTGTACAGCACTCCTGAGCAGACCGCCGAACAGCCCATGCCTGAAACCGACGAGCTGGATAGCACTTCAGCTCCTGAGCAAGACAATGTTGCTGTTCCCATTCCCAATGAACATTCAGAGAAAAACGTTGATTTCCTTTTGGATAATATCAATTCCATTCTTGGAACAGGGGCTTCAGATGTTGAAATGACAGAGGACAGTGCTTTTTCTGGCACTGTGGAAGAAGCAAGCTTCATAGGGGAGGGATATAGTAATATTGTTGATAGCATAAGCTCAGTTGACAAATCTATAAACACTGAAGAGGCTGAAATGCTTAAAGCAGAAAGAGAGGCAGAAGCGGAAATACTTCGTGAGAATGTTGAGGGCGAATATCAAGAGCGGGATATTTTCGCTTCTGCTCCTGACACAGAAAAGGTCGGTGAGACCACCATTCGGCGTGTTACTGAGCTATCTGTTGAGCCTGAAATGACCGAGCAAGCCACTGATAAGCCATCTGTTGAAGCGCCGACCTCTGTTTCCCCCACAACTTCGGCTTCTGAAAGCATTGAACGGCATACTGAGACACCTTCAAAGCCTGCTCCCTCTATATCACAGGTCGGTGTGTCTCCCGACATCGCCGCTCTCGTGTCTGCTATGACAGCTCAAACAGAAGCTTATCAGGCTCAGATGTCTGTGATGAATGCACAGATGTCAGCACTGATAGAGCAAAATAACACACTCATCAATTATATGGCAACTCAGAACAAGGCGCTCGTATTAACTTTGAATAGCACTATTGAGGTATTAGCTGAAAGAAGCATGGAACAGGGTAGCGAGCATAGCACAGGTAGAAGCCCTATTGAGCGGCTTGAAGAGGTCAAGGACACCATTGCAAATATGTTTGCGGAAGTGCCTGCTCCATCAAAAGCATATCTTCAAAGCGCAAACAGCATGATTTCAAAGGGGCAAACTGAAATCGACAAGACCGAACAGAGAGAAAAGCCTACAAAGGCTGAATGAACGAGGTGATGTGATAAATGGGCAACATTGATTTACCGTCGTTGAGGTATAATGCAGAGGCGATAAACAAAGATGTTCCTATCCGCGAAGTGATTGAACGGTACACCGGAATAGACACAAGTGTTCGTGGCAACATTCCTTGTCCATCGCAAAGTCATGGTGAGAAAACACCGCCTGCTCATATCTACGATACTCACGGAAAGAATAATTGCTTCTGCTTTTCGTGTCTGCAAAACTTTAATCCTATTGATATCGTTATGCAACACACGCAGGCATCCTTCCCGGAGGCTTGTAAAATCCTGATAGATGATTTCGGATTGCCGCTCTCGTCATACAGCAACATAACAGAAATAGAGTATCTTCAGGAACAGCAGAAAGCTGCTGAACAGGGAATATATGTTGATATGTTTCCACTTACTAAAGAAGACTGCGATATTTTGGGGTATCACGATGCTTTCGCTACACAAATTCCTAATCCGGATTATGAGGAACAACGAAAGTTTTATTCTGATGCTCAGAAGTATATACCGAAATGCTCGATAGTCGAAACATGGAAGCAATGCAAAGAAGCTATCGAAGGCATGATACTGAATATGTCGATAGCAACCATTGAGGATTGCAGAAAGACCATCGAAGCTGATACAAGCGTTTTCGGCGAAATTTACTCTTTGCATACTCCTGCCGAGTGGAAAGAAGCGCAGAAAATTCAGAACGCAGTCGGGAAGTACAATATCGGTATGTTTTCCCAAGTTCAACTGTCCGAGAAACAGCGACATATGGTAGACGACATTACAGAGTTGCAGTCAACGGCAGAACGTATTGCAGAAAATGAGGATAAAATCAAGGCGGTTGAAGCAATACGAGACAAGGTTCTTGTTGCTCAAAATGACAGAGCAGAACACGCCAACAACAGACAGCCATCTCGTCCTCAATACAGTCGAGAAAGATAGGGGTGATAGCGGCAGATGAAAGCAAGCTGTATTGTCAACAGCGAGGGTCGTATTATTGATACGTCAGCTTTGCCAAATGTTTTTAAGGTCAGGAATTTGCAGAAGCGAATTGCCGAACTGGACGATTTGGCTGACAAATTTGCCGCAAACCTTATCAAGCAAAATTTTTATTGTTCTAAAGACAGCTTTTTCTGTAAATTTCAGCCATGCTATACTGTGGATTTACTGTATTTGCGATACAAGATACCAATAGAAGCGAGCAATCCTATGGTTCGGCAAGCATATCAGTTAAAAAGCAAGGGATATCTTGCACCACAAAGTGATAATCGCTTTAATACGGATATCCTATATAGCATTGACTGCGATACAATAAGAGAGCGAACGGTGTGGTCGGTTCAATATATTCAGCCTTTCTTATTAAATCGTAATATTTATGACTGCCAATGGCAGGAATTTACTCCTAAAGCTCCTGTACTTTATTCAAGGTTTATCAGTGCCGCTCAGCAGAATTTGATTACACCTGAGCAGTTAAAAAAGGGAACGGGCAACCGCACTTTTTATTATCCGCAAGAAGATTTATTTCAGGGCGAAACATTAGATATGAAAAAAGCGCTCTACCTGATTAGCGAGAAACCGCAAGTCAAGGTGGACGATAGAATATATGCCGCGTATCAAGCCACATTTCAAGAATTTGGATTTCAAGGTAAGACTGCATATAGCAATCAGGCACTCTATTGTTTGTATGCTATCAATGACCTCAGATTTTCGGGGAAGATTTACCCAGTTTACCTTGAACTGAAAGAGCATATACAGAGCGTGCTTCCAGATGCTTTTAAGATACGCTATGCGAACAACGATATCCTGTTTGTTTATAATAAGCGGGATTACACAATTTACGTTCGCGACCCGATTAACTTTCAGGGTGAGTGTACACTTATCCTGAATGGAGCAATTTTTACAGACGTACCAAGTCTTAAAGACGGCTTAATTAAATCGTTGAAGCCATGTAAATGGTTCGAGACGGTCGTTATACCAAACTTAAACAGTCAACGAAAGGAAAACCAAAATGGAGAACACAGCAGTTCAGACACAAAGCGCACAATCCAATGGGGTGGCAGAAGAGATTGAAAAGAAGAAAAAGACCCTGTGGGATTATCTCAAAGAAATTATAGAGATGTTTCGCAAACCGTATTACGGCGCGGCAATGAAATCGCTTGAAGAAAACCTCAACACAATGGGTTATAATAACGCCGCGACAGCCGCAGTTCTGGATAATCTGATATCCGTTACGGGCGAAATCAAGGGCAAGCTGACCGGAGATATGTCCGAAGAAAAAGCTCAGGAGATTATGCAGGAGCTTCAGGAAAAAATATCAGCTATCTCCAATGAAATGGCAGATATGAAGAGCGTTGTCGATGTTCTTTCTGCTGACGGAGTAAATGGAACATCCTATGCACTTTACCAGAAAGACGGTACACTTTATCTTTCCAAGCCTGACGATAGCGGACTTATAGGAAATCAGGCATACTTGGTTGATATAGCAACATCTCAGAACGGTGTAAAAAACGCATTCGTTTGCAAGTTGGTAGACGTTGACCCTTTGGAAAGCGAGGGCTATAAGAAGGTCGAGCTTGTTGACCCCAAAAACTCATACATAGAAACTATGACGGAAACAATTATTCGGCATAGTTTTTCAGAGAATGAGCTTCAGCAACAGACTGCCAACAAAGAACTTATCAGAAACTTGCAGGATAATTTTAATAAGGTCATAATGCAGTCATCCGAAAGCCTGTTCTATGAGAAAGACGACGGCAAACGGTGCAGTTACATAAACAAAGACGGTAATTTTTGTGTTGTTGACCGCGAACAGGACATAATGTTTGTCTTTGTTCAGGACGAAAAGACAGCCGCTCTTAGAGCTGAGTGCTATAAGTGCAACGCCGATTTGCAGGCAGAGGGAGAACGCTTGTTCATTGCGGGAGAATGGACTAATCACAATGATACGATACGTTTCAAACGTACTGAAAATGAGACATTAAATCTCAGCAGTCTTTACAATTTCGAGCCGACAATCACGTTCCTGAAAAATCACAATATATCTGATGAACATATTGCGGCACTTAAAAATGATATTTCTACGCCTGCCGCAAGTAGTGACACACTTACTAAGAAAGGCGCTACCAGAATAAAGGCGCTCTATAAAGAACTTAGCACTATTCCTGAAGCCAAAAATGAAGGACTTAATGTTGAAATAAACACCTCAACGGGAAGTTATCTTCGTTTTACAAGCAAGAGCGGCAATGTAACGCAGATAAACTACGATAAGAACGGCGATGCCACAAACGTAGAGTATCGGGCAAACGGTGAACAGACATTCAAAAAAATACAGCAAATCACTGGCGGTATGACAACCGTATTAGCAAAGCCTCCTATTGAGTGCGAGGCAGTAATGGAGCTTATGAAGAAAGCTCATTATTCTATTGCCGAAAAGAAGAACGTTCACACAAAGCCTCAGCAGAAACCCAAAGAGAAGATTAAAATGGAAGAAAAAAGCAGTGATGCCCTTTGGAGTAAGGCTGAAAGCGACCATTATCAAGACCGAGTTCAGGCGGCTCTTGATGAACACGCTGGCAGTGATATTATGCAGTATCTTGCCAAGGACGAGAACAGCTTTGTACGCCGAGCTGTTGCAGGGGTTGTTACTGCTAAGGCTCTTGTAGAAGTGCTTGCAAATGATAAGGACGAAAGCGTAAGAGCCGAAATTGCCAAGAGAGGTTTACAGCCCGAGGTTCTTGCAAAAGATACTAGCGCTCTTGTTAGAGCTGAACTTGCAAATTCTGGCAATAAATTGGCTGAACTCATTACAGACCCTGAGGAAACAGTCAGAGCGGCGGTCGCACGTCAGGGTTACGGTCTGTCCGAGCTTCTGAATGATACAAGTGAAATGGTACGAAATTCTGTCAAAATCGGCTTAGGTGATATCCCGAAGGAAGTTGCAGGTAAACTCCTGAGTGAATATCCCGCTGATAGAGCGGCGGTAGCTTATGAATGCAAGGATAATGAAAAGGTAATGAATATCCTTGCGAATGACCCCCAGAAAAGAGTGCGCATAGCCGTAGCGGAAAACGGTGGTGCTTTAAGCAAATTGGTAAATGACCGGGAAGCAGAGGTACGGCTTGCAGTTGCTCGTCAGGGATATGGTTATGAGGTTCTGAAAAATGATACCTATACTCCTATACGCGCTGAAATTGCAAAGCAGGGGTATGATTTGAAGAACTATATTGCTGACCCCGCTGTTGAAGTTAGGCTGATAGTCGCACAGCAGGGGGCATATCTGAACGAACTGTCTCGCGATAAGGACGAAACTGTTCGCATAGCTGTTGCCCAAACTGCAAGCAGACGTGAACACAGCGATGTACTTAATGCTCTTGTGGAAGACCGTTCTCCTGCTGTACGCATAGCGCTTGCAGAGAGAGGTTACGGACTTGATACGCTCTTACAGGATAAGGACGAAAATGTTAGAGCGGCGGTTGCAAAGCATGATGAAGTATATGCTGATAAACTGAAGAATGACAAGAGCGAAGTTGTTCGCCATGCGGCAAGACCCGAACCCGAAAAGCCCACGACAACCAAAGAAAGGGATTAAGTTATGGCATCTGAGAAGCAGAGCAATGTCATTGCTATTGAGAATTTGAATAGAATAGCACCTGATATCAGACTGTCCAATGAACTCAGTGCAATGGATAGCGTTCAGTTATTGTCCAAAGAGAATGATATCATCATATCTGTTGGAAATGATGTCAATAGCAGAGCGGCGGCATATATTCTGGAAAAATTCTACACTGTTATTTCTCCATGGACAACTGTTAATGTTGAGGTCATGAACAAACAGAATTACTTGAATGTAGGTAGTATTGAGATGCCGCTCTCCGCTGACTGCTCTGCCTCAGAGTTCGCTTTTTCTGTATATGATTTCTATACATCAAGATGTGATACCACTCCCGAGCAAGTAATTCAGGCTAACAATCTTCTTACGTCTGCAATGCTGACGTATTTGAAATCCGGCAATCATACACTTGAAGAAATGGTTCATCATTGTGCCAAGGAGCTTAACATAAACAATATGGGGCTGTTCTTCAAGGGTATTACTGAAGTACCATACGACGGAAACCCTGATTATCAGATACTCGATGCCCTTGTATATGCAGGGGCAAAAGATAGCATTCCCGATGTATCGGACAAGAAGTCTTGGTATGCTAACGATTACTATGAGCGCGACCCAGAAATGTTTATCAATTTCATTCAGGAAAAGAAAACGGGGCGCATTCTGCCAGAAGTGTCCGAGGTCTATGTGAACCACCATGAAATGTGTTCCTTCTTTCCTGCTAGGGTAGAAAACAACGGTACACTCACAAGTCCATTTACCGAAAAACTGCGGCAGGCACTTGAAACGGTAGTTCGTGTAAGCAACATATCTGATTACTCCGACCCCAGTGTTTATACAATCGCCATGAATGCCTTGGAAGAAATCGAAATAAGCAACGCCAAGGATAACATTATGCAGAAAGCGGTCGCAGATATAAAAAACAGAATAACTGCCGAATATAACAAGGTACATCTTGCCCATTCTGAAGAGCAGAATAATGCTGAATATGTAACCTTAGATGATTTGCTTAACCATGTTAAGGAAACCGAAGCGAGGACAAAAGAACCGGAAGCTGTGACAGACCAGATTTGGACTATCGCAAAGACGATAACGGAGAAAGCTCTTGGTAATCAGCCTGTAAAGGTCGTAACGGATTATGATGCGGACGGCATCTGCTTCGCATATATTTTGGACAAGACTTTGCATAAAATCAAGCCTGATATAGACCTTGAAGTAATATGCAACGACCGCCGTGGGTCTTATGGCGTTCCGAAGTATCTTGTGCCAGACAAAGATGCTGTTTATATAATCGGCGATATGGGGTGTAATGAGATACCATACATCGAAAGCACTTTCAGCGAACATATCGTAATAGACCACCATCTGATTGAAGATGCTGATATTATTGAGAAATTCAATAATAGCCCCAATCTGCTGAACCCTCACAGCCTTACCTGTGAAGACGGCAAGAGCGCCGATTACTGCGCCACAGGTCTTTCATACAGAATAGCAACTTGCTTAATATCGGCTTACGAAGAAGACATAAACCGTACCAATAAGGTCGTGGGGCTTGTCAATAACGAACTCCATAAGCGGGGTGCAAAATATGACATAATTAAGAATGCCTGCGCTGAAAATGGAATAACCCTTTATGACAGAGGGTCTAATACATACACCGCAACAATCGACGACCTTGCTGTATGCGATATTGAGCTTGCCGCCCGTCCGGACGGCGGCTTAGAAATCGGAAAGGTTTCTGTTATCTCGTCCCATGAAGGCATAATCTCACAGAATTTCACCTATAACAAGCAGACGGGCATTGTTGAAAGCCCATTCAATGAAAAATTCCGTAACACCATCGACATAATCGCAGGTATCGGAACTGTCGCCGATTGCGTGAACGTGTTGGATGAGCATTCTATGAACCGCTCTATTATAAAAAATGCAATGCTGAAGATTGACAATGCAACGCAAAGCAATATCGAGCATATGCTTGGCTGTATTTTATCCGTATCGAATATCGGTAGAGAAGACGTTACCGCCAAGCAGATAGGATTTTCTGTTGCCCCTTTCTTCAATGCTCCATCGCGTATGTCGCCTATCATAGAACAGAACGGCGCACAGCTCATGTACAATATGCTGGCAGGTGAAGACACACTTTATACTCAGCTTTCATTTTGTGATATGAATGAGTTGAATATGGCTCGTAAGAACCTGAAAAATGCCATAAAGGACGAAGAATATTATTCTTTTGTTGAAGACCACAGATGTGGCGCAAACAAAGATGATAAGGTTGCGGTCTATCTTCTTCCCAAAGAAGTGCCACATACGATGTGTGGCATCATCGCAAGTAACCTTACAGATGCCTGCGACAAGCCTGCTATCGTCTTCACGCCCAAAATAGACCCTGAAACAAAAGAAACTACTTATGTTGGAAGCGCACGAAATGTTCCGCGCATGGAGAGCTTAAAGGACTTCCTAGATAGTGCTCTTTCTCATGTTGACGATAACAACTTTCACATAAAATATGGCGGTCACAGTGATGCTGTCGGAATATCTTTGCTAAACGACCTCTACACTTTTGAGCAGGTGATTAGGCGGTATCAGGACGAATTTAAGGAAAAGGACGTTAAACCTGTTCGCCTCGCAATAAACACTTCTGAAATTAATTCGCCTGAAACGCTTAGTAAAATCCTTGCACTTGAACCGCTCGGTCAGGGTTTCAAATTACCGCCTGTTATGCTCGAAGGTAAGGAAGAGCGGCGCTCACAGCTCTTCAAGAAAGGTAATCCCCATTGGAAGACCGTTCGCATTGCAGGAGCGCCCGACATTGCTGATTGGGATTATTCGGCATCTGTGTACCCGACCGATAAGTCAGGGGTTATCCGTACACTTGCGGAATTAGAGGTCAGTGATTTTAATGGCAGACACATTGAAGCAAAAGCAGTGTTCAGCAAATCCATCCTTGACGAGCGGGAAAAAGAGCTTGTCAGAGCAACAAAATCTCCAACGATAAGCAAAGACTAGAAAGGGAAAGATATGGAAATCCTTACCGAGAATGAACTTCGTAAAATGGCTGATATAATAGCACAGAATATCACCATACGCAAAGATGCTGATGGGAATAGCACAAGTAGACCCACCACAGAGCCAGAAGCGAAAATAATAGGCAACGTCGCCTATTCTGCCCTTTGGACAAAAAATTATCATAATCGAACTATGGACAAAGACACAGAACAAATCATTAAGGATATGGCAGAAATGGCGTTGAATGTTTCTCTCCCCGGTTGCAATGGCTATGAAACAATATATCGTCCTTTGCAAAAGGCTTTTGACGAATGGGAGCATTTCGCTAGTCCGGAGAAAAGCGCACAGTATAGGGAGCTGCTTACCAAGATTGTAACAGAATACACCGATAAGGATAAAATGCTTCATATAACGCCGTCTAATTATACTGATTATGTATCACCGCAAAATCTTATGGCAATGTTCAATGGCTACTGCGATAAGCAGGATAAGGGCGGCTGTTCCTTCGAGAATTACATAGGTACGGTAATATCCAAAATGAATGACCCCTCAGAAATCAACGAAGAACTTCGTCTTCTGAACACATTCAAAAGTGCCATATCCAAGGAAGCCCCCGAGCTTATACCTCTTTTTGAGGCTCAGATGGTAAAGGTTGAAAACAATGAACTTCTGCCTTCCGATGTTTTACGGGTAGGTGGATATAACGGCTTAGTTGTTGATTGCGAGCAGTTCTTGAAAAATAAGTATGCAATAAATCTTATGTTTGCTACGGAAAAAGAGCGAGAGGCTGGTATGAGCGCAATCCCACAAGCGTTTTATGATAAGCCAGAATGTAGTAGCGATTTTGCAAATATCACTGATAATGCCATTACTTACCTTGTTCATCAACAGGGCTATACACTTGCAGATGTTTACAAGGGGCTTAAAAATCCTGATACTGCCGCAGAAAACAAGTTCTTGAAAAGCATAGTTTCGGAAATTGAGAGCTATCCGTATTACGACATGGCGGAGATGACCGCATTAATCACTTTAAGCGGCAAAAGCCTCATTGAAACTTTAGATGCTATTGCTAATGGCAGAGACTATATTACACTCCCCCAAAACACAGTGATGGGTCTATTTGATGAATGGCAGGGAAGCGGTTCAAACTTTAAGATTGAACTTGAAAAAGATGTGGTTATACCTGCATTTATGGTGAAGAACACTCAATTTGAAGGCGACTGTATCAATCCTGTGCATGATAATAACGGGTACACAGTGCAAGAAACATACGGCTTTATGGGGCACTATTGGCATGGAAGAGCAGAAGTTACCACTGATGCCCCGAAATTATCCCAAGAGGACATGAAGGAAACGCAAGCTACTCTCCAAAAGCCGAATAAGTCTAAAAAAGACAAGGCTGACCGAGACCGAGAGTTTGATTAAGAAAGGAATATATTATGAATACTATCCCAGAAACCAGTTCCACCGAGCTTCAGACACTTGCGCAGAGCGACGTAGTAGCAGAACGTGTGAATGCCGCTCTCAACGAAAATGCGGGGCAGGACATACTCTCTCAGCTTATGAGTGACGATGCTTGGCAGGTAAGAGAGGCAGTAGCTAAAAAGGGTTACGGCTTGGAAACTCTTGTTGATGACCCTGTTCTCAATGTTTCTCAGGCGGCAGAGACGGTTAAACAGGAGCAGTTTATCAACGACCCTGATAACGTTGCACGATATAAGGAATTACTTAAAGAATACATATCCGCAAATACATTTGGGGATATGGAAATGCATATTTCTCCAACAAGCTATGATGATGATATTTCGGCAAATACGGTCTTGGAATGGTATAACAGCTATTGTGAAAGCTCTGAAAGACCCGACATCTCATTTGAGAGACATATAGAGTGTGAGGGTTATACTATTTTCAGCGATACAGTGTATGCTGAAGAGCGTGAACTTGTCAATGAGATAAGAAAGAATTTTGAGAAGAATGCTCCTGAACTCCTTCCCATTTTTGATAATATGAACGAAACAGCTCCCTATGATTTGTTGGAAGAAGGTGGCTATAAAGGCACATTTGTTGATTATGAAAATTTTTTATCCAACTCATATCACGTCAACCTGATGTTTGCCACGGACAAGGAACGCAATACGGACATGGGAGCAATTCCCGAGATGTTCTATGATAGTGCTGACAAAAGCGCAGACTTTGAGTACAGTACAGATAACGCATTAACTTATCTTATCCACCAGCAGGGATATACACTTGCAGATGTTTACAAGGGACTTAAAAATTCTGATACTGTCGCGGAAAGTAAGTTCCTGAAAAGCATAGTTTCAGAAATTGAGAGCTATCCAGATTATAGCATGGCTGAACTGACGGCGTTAATTCACCTGAGCGGCAAGAACCTCATTGAAACATTAGATGCAGTCGCAAACAGCAGAGATTATATCACGTTGTCAAAAGACACCATGATAGGTATATACAATGAGTGGCAGGGAAGCGGCTCAATCTTGGAAGTGGAGCTTGAAAAAGATATGGTAATCCCCACTTCGATGATACGAAATGTTCAGTTTGAAAGCAGAAGTCATGATAACGTGCGAGGCAATAATGGCTACACAGTCGATGACGTTTATGGGTTAGTCGGTAGTTGTTGGGACGGAGAAGCAAGCATTACCACAGAAGCGCCTGAACTCAAAAAAGAGAACATGAAAGAAACGCAGGCTACTCTTCAAAAGCTGAACAAGCAGGCTACCAAGGATATATCTGAACGCGACTACGACTGAGAGGAACAGAATTTATGAAGGAAGATGTACTGATGCGCGAACGCGCATCGAAAACTGAAAATGAGTTCGTTATGTCATATACCCCCGAGGAACTGCTGCGGTTAGCTCAAAGCCAGAAAGCAGAAAACCGCATTGAGGCGGCGAGCTATGGCGGTAAAGAGGTTTTAACATTGCTTGTCAATGATAGTGACACTCTGGTGAAAGAAGCCGCTCTGAGAGCTTTGTTCACCAGTTTGCCTAAGGAATTTGAGGTAGTATCTTGCTCAACCTCGGAAATTCAGGGTGAAGAGAAAGAGGCTATATACTGCGAAATTGCTCAGAAGGGCGAAGAGACAAAAATAGGTTTCTGGGTAGACACGTTCTCCAACGACCGTGTAGCTGTATATAATGACGAGGCGTTCTTAGATAAGGACGGGAATTTCACTAATAAACCTATCCCCGAACCCGTAATACAGGCTGTCACTCAAAGCCTTCAGACGAGCGGCGCTGAAATCTGTCATATTATAACCGCCGCTGAACGGCAGAAAACGGAACAGCTTGGTAATGAAGCCATCACTGATGGCAAAAGAAAGTATGAAGTTCCTGAGAGGTAAAGTCTTATCACTTGACAGAAAATCCGTATTGTATTATAATAATAATGAAATACGGTAAAAGCCCCTTCCCTGTAAGGAATAGTCCGTCATTATAGAAATTATTCTACCTTGAATTTGCATAGTGGCGTTTTTAAGGAAATAATAGCTATTTGGGGCATTCCATATAAATGGGGTGTCCCAAAATTATTTTAAGGAGATGTTCAAATGAACGATTTAATCAATTACAGAGGTTTCAAGGTAGAAATCAGCCCAAGTGCCAACACGGACGTGTACTGCCTTGCATATTGCGATGAAGAGTGCAGTGTTGAATTTGATATGTTTACACTGAAAGGTGCTTTGAAAGATAAGGGTGAAGAGGGTCGCGAACTTTCTGCCGAAGAGTATACCGCTGTCGCAGAAAAAGTAAAAAAGCATATCGACACTGAATATGACGACTGGATGCAACTGGCACAGAAGTATAAAGACGACTATCCTTTGTCGTCCGAAATATATGATGAGTTACAAAAGAGAAAAAATGAGGGTGGCTTATCTGCTGAAAATGCAATAAAAGTAAAGCATAAATCAGCCAACATGGAGCGATAATTTTCATTGCAAAGCCAAAATTATTATGATTTCTCCAGTGGAGAAATTACGGAAAACGCTATAAGAAAGGTGAAAATATAATGTACTTATCAGAGACAAGCCCTGAAGAAATTCTCAGATTAGCGCTTAGCCCAAACCTTGAAGAACGTCAAAAGGCGGCAAATGAAGGGGGTAAAGATGCGTTAGCTATTCTCGTAAACGACCAGAACGAGCGTGTACGAGAAACCGTAGCGTGGAGAGGTTATGACTTGGACAAGCTCATTGATGACTGCAATGAAAATGTAAGAGCCACAGTAGCCGGAAATGGTTATGGACTTCGCAAGCTCATAAACGATGAACACTATTTTGTGAGAGCGGCGGTTGCAGAGCAGGGTTATGGATTGGAAGTCCTTCTTAATGATACAACAGGCGATGTTGCCGCTTGTGCTAGAAAGTATATATCTGAACACCCCGATAAAAAGGTTGACTATGTAAATCCAACAAAAAGCTCACCTGAACTTTGGGAAAAGGCAAACAGCGACGATTATGACGACAGAAGATATGCAGCTATGAATGGTGGCACAGATATACTTTCAAAACTTGTGTTTGATTGTTCTGATATTGTTAGAGGTGTAGTAGCTTCCAAAGGCTTCGGATTGGATATTCTTATTGACGACCCAAGTCCTGATGTAAGAGCGGAAGTCGCCAAACGAGGCTATGGCTTGGACACCCTTGTAAACGACGAACATTACGTCGTAAAGTCTGCTGTTGCAGAAATGGGCTACGGGCTTAATAAGCTCATTAATGAACAAATGGGGGACACAGCAAGCGTAGCAAAGAAAATGCTTGTCGCGCAACAGCAATCTTGCAGGGATATTGCACAGGAATGGCTTTCTGATTTAACCAATAATTCAATGGTTGATGTGATAAAGCCAGCTTTGGAAGAAGATAAAATACCACCGCTTGTCGTTTGGGAGAATTTCTCAAAATATAACGATACTATACCGGATGAGTGTGACAACTTCAAAGACTACCTTTATAAAAACGTTATTGGTTATTTCGATGATGATATAAAATATCACGAAGATTACCTTGTCACACGACTTCAAGAGCATATTGAAGATACCCACCCCGAACTCTGCAATACATTCTATGGTTTGATTGATACAAACAGCTCTCACGACCTGCTTGTTGAGTGTGGTTATAAGGGGACAAGACTTGATATTGTAAGTGCGGTTGACCGCCCCTACCATATCAATCTTGTTTTTAATCAAAACCTCAGCTTTAACGAGAGCCTCGATGCTTTTATGAAGCAACAGGGTCATACTCAAAGTGATGTCTTTGCAAAGCCTATTACAAACAATCCTTTCATTCAGAGCGTTCGTGCAAATATCGCCGATATGGGCGAGTATAGTGTTTTAGAAACAGCCTCGATTACTGCTCTTGTTTCTCTGAAAGGCGAAAATCTGCTTTCCACGCTCGATAAACTTGCTCACAACGAAGGAAGCGTTGTCTTATCCCGTGATACTACCATAGGTTTTTATAATGAAGGGTTCATTAAAGGTTCTTCATTTACAATTCAGCTTGAAACGGATATGGTAATGTCTGCATCTTCTCTTTCAAAAGTACAATTTGAAGATTACACCGAACCTGAAAGCTCGGAAATAGGTTCGTTTGATTACCGCTCGTCTACGGAAGCCCCGTCATTAGCAGACAGCGAAAACCCCAACGCTGTATCAAGAGCTTGCAGTCTTGACCCTGACCTTTGGGAATGCGGAAAAATCGAGGTTCAAAAAGAAGAACCAGAAAAAAGAAGGAAAAAGCCGCTCAACATGGAGCGGGACTAAATGTTACATATGTCTGCCGTGTGGAAAGCGTAAACGACCAGTGCGTTAGCTTTATAAATGAACAATACTGTGCCGCTCAATTCAATCTTTCATCAGCAGAGGTTGATGTTGCTATTTTCAAGGCATTTGGCAAAGAAAACAATAACCCCGCAAAGAAAGAAAAGACGGACATTGAGCGATAACATCCCTTCAAAATATTACATAATTAAGGCAAACGGAACTATCTGTATTTTTTGCATCATTTCGACAAAACACCCTTGACATAATCGTTTTAGTATGATATAATTAAGATGTTAAATACGGTAAAAGCCCCTTCGCTTGAAGGAATAGTCCGTTATAGCAAACTATGTGCAATGATAGCTCTCTTATCGTTGCAATAAAGCTAGAAGAGGACATTCTTTCTATTAAGAATGTCCTCTTTTCGTTTGTGCGAAAATACGCTTGAAGCGTATCATTTTATATATCAGAAAGGAATAACTTACTATGGCATGGAATTACAAACCGCAGGAAAAGACAACAGCCTTTATTGAGAAGAACACACTTGCTGATGCCGAAAAGAATGCATTTGTTCAGGAAGCGAGCAATGCTCTTCTTACGCTCGGCAAGGAAATCATGGATGAACTTCAGAAGGCAGGCATTAAGCCGCAGTCGGCTACAAGAGATGGCAAGCCCTACGACAGCAAGGCTGTCATCAGCGTTCAGCCTGCTGTTGTATATGACAAGGAAACGAAGACTGAGAAAGCTCTGACCCGCGACGACGGAACGCCTGTTTATTCACTTAAAATCAATATCCGCGATGAAAACACAGACCTCTCGCTTTTCGCAAAAGAAAACATATCCGACGGCGTTGTTCTTCAGAATATGGTCGCCAAGGTATGGGGAACAACGGAAAACGGCACTCCTACGGCATCAATCTATAAAATGGACGAGCTTGCGAATGCTCCTATCTCTGAAAAGACCCGTGCCATGATGACGCTTCTTTCTAAGCGTATTGTGGAAAAGACCGAATATGAATTTACATGGGCAAGCGAGTACGCTTACAAGCTCAACAAAGAATTTTTCCCTCAGGTGTCAGAAAAAGTGCCTAGCACATCGGCAGAGAACAAAGGCGCTCTGGTAAGTAGCGAATATGCAAAATCTGTACACGACGAATACGGCGACCGTGTGCAGCTCTACACTCATGACGATAACATCGTCGTTGAACTGGGGCTTACATCGAATAACGAGCGCTATGTAAAGGCTACAAATTTTGATGCGCCGATGATTGACGAGGAAACTGGCGAGAAAATAATGAGCAGGGACGGCGAGCATTTTGTTCCGCAGAGTATGTTCATCAACAACCTCGAAGACCTTGACAATCTTTCAAACGAGGTTATCAAGCTCGTTGTCACAGCATACAAGGGCTTCGATAAGGAAAAGGAAAATACGAAACCTGCTCCTAAAAAAAACAGAACTGATGTAGAGCGCGACTAATACTCAGCACATTGAAGTAATCGCCTTGCATATGCTTGGCAGTTATTATTGCACGAAGGAGTAAACCATGAGGTTAGATGATTTTCAAATTACAAATGGAGTAATCACAAAATATCTCGGAGAAGCCAAGAATGTGATTATTCCTGAAGGGATAACAGGCATTGGCAAATGTGCGTTTTTCGCTTCAGATATCGTGTCGGTTTCACTTCCTAGTGGAGTAACTTCGATAGAAACCTCTGCTTTTAGCTATTGCAGACAGCTTGCCGATATCTCAATTCCTGAAACTGTAACCAATATCGGTGAATGGGCATTTAGTCATTGTACCAGTCTTACTGGTATAAAAATACCCAACGGTATTAAATCAATAAACCAAGAGGCTTTCGATGGGTGCATAAAGCTTGAAACAGTTGATATTCCTGATAGCGTTGCGGTTATTTGCTACTATGCCTTCTACGAATGCGAGAGCTTAAAAAGCGTAAGGCTTTCAAATGGGCTTATAAGTATTGAGGACGGAGCTTTCTCTAACTGTCCATCTTTATCGAGCATTGAAATCCCTGATGGAGTGACCTGTATCGGCAATAGAGCCTTTATGCACTGCGCAGGGCTTAAAATTGTATCAGTTCCGAAAAGCGTAACATACATTGGTAAACAAGCATTTTATGGCTGTCCCCGCATCAAAATCTAAATAACACCACAATCGAACGTTAGTATAACCGTTCGTATAGTAAAGAGCCGCCATGCATTATTGCGTGGCGGTTTTATCATACTAAAAAGCTGAACTGTTTCATAAAATATTCAATTTATACTTGACTAATGAGCGGTTATATGCTATAATATTATCATAAGATTTCAGAAAGGTTGGTATTGCGACATGGCAAACAAAGAAATGATGATTAAAGAGGCTGTTCAGAGAATGAAGATGCTAGGAATTTTACCTCAGACTATCAAGGAGTTTGAGGAAAACAGCATCGTTTCAAAGTCCACATACGGCGGCATTCTGCTCTGGCTCGATGACGAGGAAAAGAAAATCGTCGAAGCATTTGAAAAGGATAACAACTTCGTTGTTTATCATGCTATCAAATGCACATACCGCGTTGGCGATGACGAAACCATGACCTGTCTCGACTTGCTGTACGTTTCTTCTGACGAAGAAGAGTGGGAAGCAGAGAAAGCGGATATACGAAACAACTGTATGTTCGCTTATACCATCTCAGATTTCTGCAAGGAGTTCGGAGCTATTTCCGTTAAATCGGTAAACGGCGGGCTTCTTAGAATGGCATAAGGGCGAAAGGAGAAGGTATTGTTACACGCACGTTGTACATACAAAGGAGAAACAAAACGTTGCCTTGGTGACAGAATAGCATTGCTTACCTGTAATCTCTCAGAGGAAACAAAGCTTTTGAAAGTACTTACGTTGATAAACGGAGAGTACCCGCCATATAAATTTGGGCATCTTTCGGAAGACGGTGAAGTAGTCGAGTACTATGTTCAAGTCATAGACAAAGAAGATTTTCAAGCGTTCTTGGAAGTTTGGAAAAAGTTTAAGAAGAAAGTATAGGAGAAGTATATGAGCAGAAATGTTATAACGTTGGTCGAAGATGAAAGGACAAGCGAGTTCTTCCCCACTCCCAAGGCACTTGCAGAAAAAATGGTGGCATATGTTAAGTGGAACGAAGTATCAACCATCTTAGAGCCGTCCGCAGGCAAAGGCGACCTCTTAAAGGTGGTTGCGCATAAGATAAGATACGAAAGAGAAATGGACGTAGACTGTATTGAAGCAGATGCAAACCTGCGGCAAATACTCTTGTACAATTTCTCAGAAGAAAAGCGCGATAAAATTGCTGAAAGCAAAAAAGACCTCGATAGCAAAAGGTGGTCTGACAAAAATTCGCTTTCCGACAAGGAGAAGAAGGAGCTTGAAGCGCTCAATGACGAATACTATTCTTTCTTTTCGGACGGTATTCGTGTGGTCGGTGATGACTTCCTTGCGTACAATCCTTTTAAGCACTATGACCTTCTGATTATGAACCCGCCCTTTTCCGAAGGGGACAAGCATCTGCTCAAAGCCTTAGATTTACAGCAACGGGGTGGGCAGATAGTGTGCCTGCTTAATGCGGAAACAATCCGTAATCCTTACACCAACATCAGGCAGGAGCTTCTTAAAGTTCTGGAACAGTACGCTTATCAGTGCGAATTTATCCAGAATGCTTTCTGCTCGGCTGAAAGACCAACAGGTGTTGAAGTCGCTCTTATCACCGTATATATCCCATTTGCACAGGAAGACAGTGATATTTATGCCAACATGAAAAAGGCAGAGCAGTTCGAAGAGTACGAAGACTTAGACTGTACCGAACTTGAAATATCTGACTTCATAAAGATGATAATATCCAAGTATCGTACAGAGTGCCGCTCAGGTTTAGAGCTGATAAGGCAGTACAAAGCAATGCTCCCGTACATTCAGAACAGCTTCGGGGATAAGTATAGTCACTCTATTCTTGAACTTTCCCTTTACGGTAGCCATGGCAGACTGAGCGAGAACGGCTTTCTGAAGTCTGTCAGGTATAAATACTGGAAAGCTCTGCTTGGCAATAACAAATTCGTCGGAAAGCTTACTTCCAAGCTTCAGAAAGAATATTGCGAGAGGGTCAATGAGCTGAGCAACTATGAATTTGACGAGTACAATATCACTTCTCTTGCCTCGCAAATGAATGCTCAGGTCAAGGTGGGCATTGAAAACGAAATAGAAGCAATGTTTGACAGAATGACTGAAAGGCACAGCTTCTATCCGGAGTTCCAAAAAAACGTACACTACTTTAACGGTTGGCGAACAAATAAAGCGTACAAGGTGGGGAAAAAAGTCATACTTCCTTGCTATGGCATCTTCGACCATTACGACGGAAGACCGTCCGTTTATTCAGCCTATGAAGTCCTGAGCGATGTAGAACGTATCTTTAATTTCCTTGATGGGAATATGACTGCTAATGTTGACCTCAACGGTCAGATTGCACAGCATTTTAGCGAAAACATCACGAAGAACATATCCTGCAAATTTTTCGACGTTACGTTCTATAAAAAGGGTACAGTTCACATCACCTTTACCAATCCTAAGCTTGTTGAGCGGTTCAACATATATGTTACCAAGCGTAAAGGCTGGCTTCCCCCTAGCTACGGCACAAAGGCATATAAGCATATGACCGACGAAGAAAAGGCTGTTGTGAATGATTTTCAGGGCGAGCAGGAATACAATAACGTTATGGCACATCGCAATTACTACTTAGCTCCTGTGACCTCGAACAGCGACTTCCTAGCCTTGGACACCGCCGAAGCCTCATAACCAAACGAATAAAAGCCTGAGATGAACTCTCAGGCTTTTTTTACAGAATAGGCTGAATTGGAGAAGAAAAAAGAACTGCGGTTTCCATATTCTTTACATAAAAGACCGAACAAGTGCTTTATGTCGCAGTTCAGCAAATCGTAATCCGCATCGGCATCGTAGACCACTTTATTACGAGAGCTTTCTTTTATCTTTTTGACTATAAAATCATGGCACGACACAGAAGAAACTGGAGCGTTTTCAGCAATAACTTTACAGCCAGCGTTCGTTATCTCAACCCCGCCAACAGAGCAGGAAGCAAAATGCTCCGCTTCCGGGAATGACCTAAACTCTGAATTAAATGTAATTTCGATGCAGTAATCTGCTGTAAAGTCACAGGTCAATACTATGTTATAATTTTCGTTGTTCATGAAACTCAGCCTTTTCATTATTACTCGCCTTCAGAGAAGATATTATTTATGTAGGTTTCAATTACGGTCATTATGTCATCGAGCCGCGCCGCTCCGATACCTTTTACACTTCCAATCTGTTCTCTAAGTTCGTCCAGTTTAATTAAGCCATGTATTTCCTCGTAAGCATCTTCCTTTCCGTTCATGTAGAAGTCATGAAAGAATTTGCACAACTGTTCATTGTCCATCTTTTTTATTTTCTTATATATTTCACGCGGGAACTTGTTATTCTCTGCCATATTATCACCTTTCTTGTTTATGTTTCATTATAATAATATTATAATGATATTTAGTCGATGTGTCAAGTAAAAATGTGAATTTGTGAATGTTTTTCATTGACTAATGAGCGATTTTATGCTATAATATTTATATGATTTGATTGCGAGCGGCGCAATAACCGAATAGGAGAATAATAATGACTACTGCCGAAGGATATAAAAGCCTATACACTGTAATTAACTTATCCTCTCTTTCTGATGACTGCATATTAAAGATACAATCATTGCTTGGAGCTGATTTTTCAGATATACATTCCTATAAATATGACGGTTCAGTAGGTGGGCTTGACATTTGGAATACCATACCCCATTTTTTCAGTGACTATGCCACTCCGCTCTTTTTCGTTGTAGATAGCTTTACTCAGCTTGGAAATAATACTACTTGGCGCAGATTTAGAGCAACTGACATGGATGCCATTTGTGATGCTGAAGGTAACATAATTCCCTTTACGGATGCCCCTATAATTTCAGAGCATACACAAAATACTTGTAAGCTCTGCGGTGGGGGATATGATTTTCGCAAAATTCAGATTAGCGAAACTCTCGGAGAAGTCGGCATCTCCCTTTCGGGGAATTTACAGCGCATAGCCGAAGAGAGCAAATTTAAGTTCTGCCCAGAATGTGGCAGGAAACTCACAAGCGAAAATTTTATGAAGAAATCACAATAAATATCAGAAATCCCATTTCCCAGACCTCAATATGAGGTCTATTTTTTTAACTGTTTCGTTTTTTTTCTAGTTTGTACTTGACTAATGAGCGATTATATGTTATAATATTATCGTAGAATTAAACTAACATAAACAAGTGAGGTTAGCCAATGAAGTGTAATTTCAGGGTTTATACAAAGTACAAGAAAATCGGCGATAATTATTACGAAGCCACTTATAAGGAATACACTAAAGACGGCAGGCTAGTTGCGAAAGGTTCAGAAGACTTTTCGGGCGAGCGGCTTCTTGCTCAAACTAAGCAGTATAAAGTTTATTGTTACAATGGTAGAGTGATGCACGGAACTGCGCATGAAGGTTGGAGAATGACCGACTGCAAGGGGACAATAATGATGTCCAATAATGCTGTGGCTATAAAGGTGGCAAAAATTCTCTATAAAAACGTTTCAAGAGTTGTAAGGTTTGGTTGAGAAATAGGTAGGAGTGAATTACATAATGAAACAATCAAAAACAGGCAAAATAGCGCTTGCTGTATTTGTAATAACATTTGTAGTTGTTGTACTTATCGCATCAAGCATTCTTTGGACAAACACGATATTGTTTGTTGTGAAGAAAAGTGCTACATATGTAGGCGACCCATATCAAGACAAATATACAGTTGTAGAGATTACAGATAGACGGGTTACGATGGTAGCCGACAATACAAATCATGTGCTATATGATGTTGTTGTTACAAATGGTTTTGATAGATATTTAATGGTACACCTTGACGAAAATGGTTTACCAACAAAACAGACTGAACCTATAATTCCCGAAAGACCAAGCAGCATTGACTTCTTTGACGGCGACTTTGACCTTGTGCATGAGCTGATACAGAGCATACCAATGCTTATCGTGGAAATTTTTGCTATCGTGTTAGTAATAGAGGACATATCAAAGATATTGCCCCCCTTGGTAAAGGAGTATAGGTAAATGAGCGAAAACAAAATAACTCTTGCTAAAAAACTCCAAGAGCTTGCTAAGCGTGGCTCAGACGGCGAACGTGAAGCGGCTCAGGCGGCATTAAATAAAGTCTTACGCAAGTATGACATTACTCTCACCGACCTCGATGATGAACAGGAAAATGATTATAGGTTTAATTACCACGGTGACGAAGAACTTAAAATCCTTAGCCAAATAGCCTATAAGGTGATTGGTGAACGAGGTCATGTTCATCCTTTGGTTTATACTGCTTCAAATCGGCGTTGTAGAAAAGCCGTTGATATAAGTTGCACAGAAGCACAGCGAATAGAGATAGAATTTCTATTCACCTTCTATACCAATTTATATAAGAAAGAAAAAGAGTTCTTCCAATTAGCATTTATACAAAAGCACAGACTATTTCCCGAAACGCCAACGGATGACGGTGCAGATGACGGAAGCAGGTTTTCCAATGAAGAGCTAAACAAGATATTCACTATGGTAGACGGTCTTTCTGATGCACAGCCCAATAAACTACTTGACTATAAGGATGGTGTCACATGATAAGCTCATTCCCGAAAACAAGTCCCGAAGAGCTGAGAAAGAAGGCGAGCGGCGAACTGAATGACAAGATAACTGCTATTGAAAACCCCGAAGCGGGAGAGGATATCCTATCTACTCTTATTTCAGACCCAGACCCTCGTGTAAGAGCCGCTGTTGCCGCAAAAGGCTATGGATTGCATATACTGAGCAAAGACATCAGTGAAGTGGTACGAAAAGCTGTGGTTGAACAAGGCTATGGCATTGCACAATTTATTCACGACCCATGTATCGAAATAAGAGAAGAACTTGCTCAGAAGCTCGGTCACTTTCTTGCGGCTCTTGTGGAAGACCCTGCACCTAGTGTTAGAGCAAAGGTTGCAGAACAGGGCATCGGATTAAATGCTCTTGCGTTCGATAAAGATAAGCAGGTTCGTGATGCCGTTGCCAAGCAGGGGTATGACGGATATGCTGAAGAAGTTGAACTCTTCAACAGCAATAAAGGGGCACGTCCTAGGGAGTTAGACAACTTGTTCATAGAAAGAAAAGCGATGAAAGAACAGGCTTGTAAAAAGCATATGGAAGAGATGCTTGCCCACCGGAACGGAGATATACAGAGCATAATCAACGACCCCAACGCTTCTGTAAGGCTCATGGCGGCTGAAGAGGGGATAGGGCTTGACACTCTCGTTTATGATAGCAATGTTGTCGTGAAAGCACACGCCTACGATAATCTCCGAAGTCTTGCAAGTCAAATCGTTAAGCGCTTTCGGGACGAGGAAGAATTAAAGCGTTTGTATGTACTTGCTTCCGAAGTCAGATATAAAGCGGAAATCTGCTATTTACTCGGTCTTGTGAACAAGTCTAAAGCGCCCAATATGCCAGAATAGGTGTAGAAAACAAAATTATAAAAAACGCCGCTTCTGGTAATTCCGAAGCGGCGTTGTTATTATGACTTTGGAAGCTCAACGATGTTATCTTAAAGAGGATTTCAAGTAAGACTGGCGATTAAACACCGTGTCCCAATATGAAATACTGTTTCCGTAGAAGAAGTTATTAATATCACTATCACCGGAAGGTTCTGTAATCCAAAAGCATACGAACGAAGGGTCGTTATTTATGAGATTATTGCCTTCAAGTTCAACAGAAAAAATAGTATAAGTATCATTATAATTCTTTACATAACAGCCTGTATGTTCTGCGTAGTTTTCGCTCATAAATTTATTGGCATAGTCTTCTGACGAAACATCCTTAAAGCCCTTGTCTTCAAAGACCTTAATAATGTCATTAGTGCGGTCAACAGAACCGTCGCTTGGAATGCCAGTAGGAAGCCATGTGTTTTCACGGGTGTACTTATTGCTCGGGCAGGCAAACATGACAACGCAATTTGGAACAGTCCTTTCTGTGCCATTAACAGGACTGCAATATTCCAAATAAATACTAAGTTCCTCGTCTTCAACTCCTGTCAGGTAAAGAATAGGTCTGTTCTTGGCAGAATATTCTCTGTCGTAGAACTGCTCTTCGTAAGTGTATTTGCCTTTTAACTGTTCGCATATTTCTGCAACAGTCATATAACCGCCGATATGAATGATTTCATCACCAATCTGCAAAAGTCCGGACGAAAAGTCCGCATTGATGATTTCATCGGAGGGTTGATACTTAATCACATCAGATGTGGCAGAAGAATTGTCAGCGCTGTCATCAGTTGCAGGAATTTCGCCGCTCTTACTACAACCTACCATCGCTACACAGATACAAGCAGTCAGAAATACAGATAAAAACTTTTTCATATAGTTACCTTTCTTGTCCCTTGGTGGGAAAACAAAATATGTAATAGTTCATTGCATTATTTATTATATCATAACTATTACCTTTTGTCAATATACTTCTGAAACTTTTTACTGGTATATAGGTAAGAACTATTGATTTTTTAATATATTTTTGCTATAATAAAGTATAAGGGAAGTGAGAAAATGATAGTTCGTCCAGATTACACGAATGCAATCAAACCTTTCGTTGATTTGCCGATAGTGAAGATTTTAGTAGGAGTACGCCGTTGCGGAAAAACAACAATCCTCGAAATGATATCCGAAATGTTAAAGGAAAACGGCGTATCTGCTGATAATATCATTGCACGGAATTACGGAACAATTGGCATAACCAGTGATTATGTAGCAGTGGATATGTACAATGACATAGAAAGCGCTGTGAGCGGCAAGGGACATTGCTATCTTCTTCTTGACGAGCTTCAAGAGATATCTGCATGGGAGAAGGCAGTCAATTCATTGCTAGAAAACTGTGATGTGGATATCTACGTTACAGGCTCAAATTCCAAACTCATGTCAAGCGAAATCTCTACATATCTGTCAGGAAGATGTGTTACAATTCCAGTCTACACGTTATCTTTTCAAGAGTACCTTAACTTCAAAGAATATGACCGCTCGGAAGCTCGCACGGCATTTGACGAATACATCCTATTCGGCGGTTTTCCATTAATCGGCATCAGCAATCTCGATACTCGAAGCGCTTATCAAATCGTAGAAGATATATATGCCTCGGTTGTGAGCAACGATATCACCAAGCGGCATCAGATACGAAATACTGAACTGTTCACAAGAGTAGTAAAGTACATCATTGACAATGTAGGAAACGCTTTTTCAGCTTCTTCTATTATAAAGTACCTGAAGAAAGAGAAGCGTTCGTTGACCGTTGATGCAATTTACAATTATTTGAAATGGTTGACTGAGGCATCTGTAATTTATCCATGCCAAAGATATGACCTTCAGGCACAAATTGTTCTGAAAACACAGGAGAAATTCTATCTCTCGGATATTTCGTTCAAGCATAGTTTATCTGGCTTTGACCGAAAAGCTCTGTCGGCAATACTTGAAAATGTTGTATTCCTTGAAATGAAACGTCGAGGCTATGAAGTCTTCATTGGAAAGAACAACACCAAAGAAATCGGGTTTCTGGCTATGCGCAAAGACGAGCGGCTCTATGTGCAAGTATGCACTGAACTGCCGCCGCAGTCTTTCTGTAATAACCTTATGGAAGTAAAAGACCACTACCACAAGTACGTCGTATGCCGCGACCCACTCGCATCTGGCAACGACAATGGTATAGAAATAGTACACATAGCTGATTTTCTTCTTAGGGAAAACTGGTAATATTTTAAGAGTGCAATGGTGCAAGAGTGCAAATGCATTGCATCCTTGCATACTTGTTTTGATAGATGAAAGGAACTATTATGGATAATATGGGATATTTGGCAGAAAGATTTACTGCAATCGGGATTGCATGGAGCAACCTGTTAAACGCTTGCAAGGAAGGCGATACTCAAACGGCAACACATGAAAAGCTATTCATTTTAGGCTACATTGACTGGTTAATGGGGGACAGCATCATGACATACGAGGACAAAAAGAAGGTTGAAGCAGAGATACAGTCTGTCATAGAAGAAAGCAAGGGTAGAGTTCAATGAATGATGTAAAGCTATATCATGGTTCGAGAGGTGGCATTGTCGGCAAAATAAAACCAATGAGCAGGCAACGTTGCGATTTCGGACAGGGGTTTTATATGGGAACAAACCCACAGCAAGTTAGGTCACTAGTATGCGAAGAAGTGCAACCTGTATATTATGTTCTCAAATTAAAACTCTCTGAAATACCTGAAGATAGAATACTTCATTTGGAAGGCGAAGAGTGGGTAAACGCTGTCCTTGCAAATCGGCAGGCAAATAAAGAGTTTAGCAGACTTCAAATCGCAAAAGACATTATGCAAAAACTTACTAAATATGATATAATATACGGAACAATCGCTGATGACCGAATGGACGAAGCTATGCGACGTTTCATGCAAAACGGCTTAACGACGGCGGGATTACTGGCTTGCTTACAATCGGTTGATTACGGTATTCAGTATGTAGCTAGAACCGAATTTGCTTGTAGTAAAATCGAAATATTAACTGAACATGATGTTACTAAAGGGGAGTTACAATCCGCGCGAGAATACGGTGCAGTAAAACGACGTGAAGGGATAGGCGTTGTAGATAAAATGGCAAAGCTATACCCTCGCGAGGGTAAGTATCTCTCTGAGATAATCTCTGAACAATCGGTATTGGAACAACAAGCTCAATCAAATCAAAACCATGGAAAGAGGGGTGGGTAATGTATGTTGGAAACCGAACGTATAACCTGTGAAACTCAGCAACACATATATGAGTACATGGCAGTTCAAGGTTACGATATGGAAGTTTTCTCGAACGCTTTTCTTTCCTCGAACTTTTGCAGAAGGGCATTCGATACAATATATTCTCGTTTTCAATGGCATACCGTAGAAGAAAATTCAGATTTCTTTATGCCTGAAATTGCGGACAAGCTCACAAAGTTTGAGAACGGTTGTTGGTTTGAACCTGATGAAGCGGCTTGGCTTGGCTTTACCTATCGGCATCTGTATATTGAAACCAAAGTGCCAAGCGCACAGTTGGTAAAGATATACGAGTTCAAGCGGCTTTTGGAACACTATTATGGGCTTCATACCATTGATACCGATAATGCCATAGGAATACTTATAAATAACCACAAAGATGAAATCTGGGACGAGCGCAGGCTGTTGGAAATGGGCTTCTATGAGAAAAGTGTAGCGGTCAAGGAAAAGCCTTTTTCTTTCGAGCTTCCCAAGCTTCTGAAAGTAGCTATATCCGATTTTATTGGAGCTTGTAACAGTTCAATCAATGTTGGCGCTTGCATGGGAACGCTGTATCAGGAAATCAACAATGCCCTCAATAACGGCTTAACACCTGAACAAGCTGAGGAAATCCGCATTTACTATATGTTTGGCGGTATGTATAACAATGGGAAGGCAAGATTGTCGTAATTACCAATTTACTCATGAGCGGTAATATGCTATAATAATAGCATAAGGTCGCTCGTGTGCCGCTCATAAAATCAAGCAATAATAAAGAACGCTCTTATACCAATAAGGGCGTTTTTTAATCGGAACGAAAGGAATAACCATGGGAGTAACAATCGGATGCCAAAAAACGGGAAGAGAATACGACATGGGATATGGCAGTTTCAAGGCTCTGCGAACAAAGATAGCGGAACTTTGCTCTCCTGAGTTCGGCAAGCATTATGGCTCAATTACAGATGTTGTATACTTGCGGTCATATGATGAAAAGCAGAAATTTTACAAGGACTTTGACCGAAAGACACAAAAGCTTATCAACAACCATGTGGTAAACCAGTATGTGGCAGATTTTTGCTTACAGTCAGACTGTGGTGGGACACTACACTACAATGCTTGTAAAGAGATTTATAATCGTATAAAGGAATGTAAAGACGGTCACACTTACGGCTATGCGTGGCATAAAATGACAATCGCGGATTTTGCCGACCTGCTTCGAGAATGTGTTGACAATAAGTCCATGCTTGAATGGTATTGAAAAGATAAACTGAGCGCCCATTAGGGCGCTTTTTTTATAAGCCTGCCGCTCGCTGTCTTTTTCTTTTCAGCTAGGTAATTCGGCTCGTTCCATTATTAGTTATGGTATGCGCTAACTAAAAGCCCAACCGCCCGATAACCCCAAACAAAAAAAGCGGCGGTTAAGCAACTATTTTCAAAAACCTTTATTAAAATTCTTAGTAAATTATTATCTAAAAACATCTCCTGAAAAACAACTATTCTCAAAAAATGTTACCTTGCCCAAACCGCCTGTTTAATGGAAGACAACAGACAAATGTATTTAACCATTATCAAATATACAACATATCCAATTATGTCATTCAATATATCTTGACATTTACGCTAAACTATTGTATAATAGTGGTGTAGAGCAAGCCCTTTCGCTTGCATCTCATTTACCAACTTACTCCCGAAAGCCGCAGACCAGTTCACGTCTGCGGCTTTCTCCATGAAATAAAGAATATAATTTCAGAACTTAACATATTCGGATATGTTCATGTTTTGCAGTTGACATATACCACAAATAATGATATAATACACTCAACACCATCATTACCGATGTGGTTGTTCATCTGCCGCTCATTATTCATAATTCATCCTCTATGGTTTTGCTTAACGAGCGGCTACTCCTGATTTCTCTCATTTTCTCCACCGATATACAATCCACCTCCTTGCAGGAAGAGAACCGTAGATTTTTCTACGGTTTTTTTCATACATATATTCAAAATATTATATATTTTGTAAATAGTTTTTCAGACTGAAATACAGTTTCCACAAACATATAATATCTTTTACGCGCAAGTCATCGTAAAGGATTATCGTAAAATCAAAAAATAAAACGAAAAAAATTTTAAGCCAATAAAAGAAAAGGTAAGGGCTATAAAAAAGCTTTATCGAAAATCATTTTACCGGACTGAAAAAGAAAATCCCAACTCGCAGGCTAAATGAACAGCAAATTTTTCAACAAGTTAGGGAAAGTAGACAGGAAGAAAATGGTTGCACATCTATAAAAGTTGTGGATAAGAATTTTTCGGTCAGGATAAATAATTAAAAAAATAGTTTTCGTGCGGAGTTGCAAAACGCCGCGCTTTTTTATAAAAGTTGCCGAGCGGCGTAGGGCGTTTAGTTAGCGTATACACTAACTAAAATTAAAATGCCCCAAAAGAATGAACGCCCTCTCCCGATAACAGGGTACACCTTTGCTTTCTATAATAACATCCGGACAGCAGAAATCCCCTGAAATCACCTTATTGACGAACGACAGGGGCATTGCTTTATTCTTCTATAATTTCGATACCTTTTTCGGCGTAGGTATCTACGACAACTTCTTCTTCATCCGCGGTGGAAAAGTACGCCAATATATTATCCTTGTTTGAAATAACGAGCCTCTGAAGATATCCGGTTTCGTTAGTAGAACCGATATCATATCTGTGTGCAAACCATATAGCTTGTTCCTTTGATGTAGTCCACGACAGACCCTTCGGATTACCCCGTACTACTACTCCTCTGTATACAACAAGACCTGCATCCAAAGAACACCATTTTTCGTAGTCTTCTTTTCCCATTAACGCTTTCTTATCAGCTTGCTTGAACCATGAAAGAGATGTTCTTATTGGAACGTTTATGTCTCCATTCGGGTTCTCCTGCATTACCCACGCTTCTCCGAGAGCATAGCTAAAATCTTTCAAGGACATTTTATTTTTTGCATATTTGAGAAACGCCATGTACCAAGGTTTATTGAGTACCAATAAAAAATCCGATACGGTTTTACAATTATCCAACCTACGGAAAACGTTTTCTCTCCACTTTCCAAAATCCTCTTTTTTCATCAGGTCACAAAACTCGCCTTTCTTACTATATAGAATGGTGGTACTTGTATACGGGTGACAGCATACAAAAGGGAATTTCTCATTTGGGGTTATATCGACAACATCAAAAAGTTTTTTTGCGATTTCTTTTATGTCATCTATATTGGAATTTTTGAGCATTTGTTTATCTCCTTAATTTATCACATTAAAGGGAGTAAAATCCTTACATGATTATTATAGCATATTACCGCTCATTAGTCAAGTGTACACAATCACTTCCTATGTTAAAATTTCCAAATATTTATTGACTTATGAGCGGATTTATGCTATAATATTAACAACGATACGCATATTTTATGTCAAGTACAAGTGAGGATAATTAATGACTGACAACACTTCAATCGTTGGCAACAGCATAGATATTCCCCAAATAGACAATCCGGCTGATATTCCGTCGAACCACATGACAGAGGACGAGTTCCTAATGCTTCGAGGGGTAGGCTATACGGTCGGCGATGCAAGCATTGATAAGGTCGGCGGCGCAAATATGTTTTACTTATCGGAGAAACAGCGGCAGAAGACCTTGGCTGATATCAACCATCAGAACGAACAGTATCACATCAAACGAGCCAAAGCCAAAGATGAATATAAAGCTCTTGTGGCAGAAGGCTTGATTATCCCTAAAACAGAAATAGAAAAAACAATTACCAAAGCTCACGGACATCCGGACTTAGAAAGTACAAAGGCGGCGAGAAGAATGGCTACAAAATATGGCATTGATTGGAAAACAGGAAAACCCTTAGATTTGTTCAAGCTCACAGACGAGGACATTGAAAAAGCATGGGACGATTTGTCCGATGTCCCTTTCACCGAAGATAGAGACGGCACTCTTGTGCTTGACTGCGACTGGCGCAATTATCCACAAGGTACAGACCGAGAAACAATATGGCATGACTTTGATATGGCTCACAGCAAGGGGGTACACTACCTCATTTACGAGAGAGATGCCGAACTTGCCGATAAAGCTGTTGAAGCTCACATTGACTGTTCTTCTTATTCTTACCACTCTTACGTTGATGTAGAGAAGATAAACAGCAGTATGCAGCTTGATAGTTCAACTGTGGTCGCTGCTATCCAACACAATGGCAAAGAAATTGCTTCCATTGATGTTTATGGCGAGGTTGACATCGCTTACAGAGGAAAAACATACCATTCTGCTTCCGAATATTCAGAAGACCTGAAAGGACTTATAGAGATTGACCCTTACTGGTTTGAAAATCCTGATGTTTTTATCAACCACGAAAACAGGTTTGAGTTCTCGACAGAATACAGCGACACCCTGATTGCCGTTGATGCGGAACATCTCACTCGAAAAGAGATTTATACGCTTTTGGCAGAATGCTTAGAAGAGGCATCCGAGAAAAAGGTTATTCCCAAGGACTATGAAACTTTTCTTAACAATGGGGGTAATGTTGTGCTTGCATACGAAAAGCAGGAAACAAAACAAGTGCCAAGATTTGAGAACAAATACTACATCCCTGAACTGGATATAAACGGCACTGCCGAAGAGCTGTTTATCGAAGTTCGCAATGGGTACTGCGATAAAAAGCCTGAAAAGATAGCCAAGATTGCCGAACTTATCGAAAACGAAGCTCAGGTCAATCATGACAGCGAGCTTACACATAAAGCAGAAATTGTCCGCGCCGCTCACGAGGTTGCCACTGCCGATGTATCGGGTCTTGCCGATAAGCGTATGAATGTCGCTCAGATGAAGTACGACTTGCTTACAAATGACAGCATATACGATATCAACGAAGTGCCGCTCGATGACCTTGGAGGCACAACCGCATCAGTGAAGTACGAAAATGACACAGTTCTTATCTCTGTCAGCGACACATACAAAGATGGCAATGACACTGTGTATGCACAGGGGGCATCTTCCTATACCAGAGAAGAATTTCTCAATTTTTCTCAAACAGACTTTAATGCTGCTATCGGCTCTATCATTGCTTATAGCATGAACGAAACCGACAGGGTAGCGGGAAAACCCGAAAAGGAAACGTCCATTATCGAGCGAGATTAAAAAGGTGATGACATTATGATAAAAGACAAGTATAGTTCCGTAGAGGAATACTATTATGAAGCAGCAACCGATTATGTCAATTATGCGAATGACTATTTCTCCTATGGTGCTCTTCAGTCCAAACTGAAACCCATTTCTCATTTCAAAGACATTGACAAATTTACCGTTGACCTTTCTCTTGATACAAACAGGCTTGCTATCTCATGCCAGTTCAACTATGGCGGCATGGCGCTAGGCAAACCCGATTTCATCGACCTTGCATCTACAACTGAACCTTTTATCCACCCTGCCACCTTTAACAACATGATAATGAACATCGTAGAAAGACAGTTCATCAAAAACCTTATTGATGCTAATATAGAAGAGGCTTGGCGTAGTTATAAAAACGCATCGTTTCTTCCGCAGAGAGACGGCTCTTTGCTTCTTGCTTCAGAATGGTGCAATTATCCCATTGGAACAAACAAGAAAAAGATAGAATTTGATTTCAGCTTCCACAGTCGCGGCTTAAACTACCTGCAAAACGAATTTGACCCTGAAGCTCCAATCAGAAACTCAGCTATCACATTTACGTCAACATCACAGTTAAGTTCTGAAGCTAGATATAACTATTATTTAAGGCTTGACGACCTCGCCGCTCAACTGTTTTCTCAGGTTTCTTACGTTGAAGTAGAAACATATTCTTCAGTATATATCGGCGGTATTGACGAGAACGGTCATGAACGAAAGGATAATTTCCGTCCCCACCATAGCACCATCACCTATAACAGCCCAACTAAAGACTATCCAGACACCATCTTTGCTGAAAACAGCGAGGAAGATTATTTGTTTGAGCCTTACGGTGACGGCATGACCCCCTCAGAAGCAATGCAAAATATTATAGGCAATATTGACCTTGCTTACCTCGACGGAAACATAGCCGTATATGCCAAGCCCCAAAACAATGCCAAAAGGATTGAAATTCTCTCCAAAGGCACAGGAGAAGCGATGCAGGCAGTTGAAAACGCTATTGAACAGCTTTCAGAAATAAACTCTCCCACCCAAAAGAAACACGACCATCGAAAAAATCTATCGGAGCGAGAATAGTTCGTTTGAGCGCCGTTTTCAAGGAGAACTCTATGGATATACAGCAGTTTTATAGCACTATAAGAGAAAATTTCTGCAAGGGCGGTACAACTGATGATAACGGCATTTATCGTCCGTGGTCTTCAGGCAATGTTATATACCTTGCAAACGCTAAAGGCGGGTGGGCTTTCTTTTGCCCACTCGTTCGTAACGATGATAGCATAGATATATCAAGATTTTCCATCAGGTCGAACGGCACATACAAAAACGAAGGCAAATTGTGCAATGCAACTGAAAAGGATATCATCAGAGCGCTTTCCTCGGCTACAAAATATGCAATAATTACTCCGCAGGAAAATCTGCAAAGCGAAACCTCGGCATTATCGCTTAAATGGGTGGAAATTGACGAGAACCGCTCCCGCGCCAATACCGCTATCCATAATAAAAAGAACCAAGGGTGCATAGACCGCGATTAGATTTTGCCTCGCTTAATACAATAAACGACAAGGGAGATTTTCAAACATGAACGCAAAAGACGAAAAAAAAACTGAACAGACACTCGGCAGCTCTATCATTGATGTCCTTGATAATAACGACATTATCATAAGCTGCATCGGTGAATACACGAGCAACGAACCTTACATCGAAATGGAATGGTACTCTCCTGAAGGCGAAGACTTCAATTTTATAGTTTCCATGAAATCCCCAGAAGACTTTGTTTCTTCATTCAGGGAGTATGCTTCTGACTTCGATGCAGAAGAACACGCCGCCGAATGGTATGAGAACCGCAACATAAACGGTGTTCCGCAATCTTTAACAACGCTTCTCGAAGATGCCAATGCAATCAAGGAGTTTTTGGAAAGCGTTTCCAAAGAGCTTTCGCAGCTTGATTTGGAACAGGAGCAATCCGAAACGAAGAAGCCTTCCAAAAAACACTCGATTGAACGTGACTGATGGTATACGCTATGGGAAATGAAAAAGCACAAAAAATAACCGTCGGAAACATTCTCGGAAACGGCATAGTGAGTATTATTGAAAGAAATGGAATTTCCTTTACCAATGTTGACGACTTATGCCGCTCCGACCTCAAATGGACATCGCCTGAAGGTAAAGTTGTTTCTTTTTCTGTTTCTGTAAAATCCCCCTCAGAGTTCGTAACCGATTTTGCCAAATACGCCTCTAGCTTCAACATAGAAGAGTATGCGGCTGAATGGTATAACAGCCACAGCGCCGACGACATCTCCTATCCTCTTGATGCTTTACTGAAAGAAGCATTAGAGATAAAAGAGCATCTGCTTATTGTTGCCGAAAAACTAATCAATGAAATTCGGTAATGTAGGTAAATTGTTCCTTTTTCGGCATTGACATTCCCTATTATTTAATGTATAATGAATACATAATAGCAAGTCAGCCTTATATGCCATTTATCTGGGAGAAATTTTATGAGAATTAAGGTATCGTCGGCAGATGGAAGCCCTCTTCATCTCTGGGCTTACGAAAACTTCAAGGAGCATTATAATGCTATACTGATTGATTACAATACCACTCAGGGTATGCTTATCAACTATATCATCTATGAGATAAAAGAAGATACCATCGACCTTTCTTATGCCAATGAACACGGATTTAAGGTTGAAGCTTTATCCTAACTGAAAGGAGTAACAAGAATGAACGAAAAACTGATGAAAGAAAATCAGGATTTTATTTTTTCTCGACCGACTTACTCAGAACTGTTAAGCCGTCTTGAAACTCTTGGCGATACCTGCGCTGAAACAAAAATCGAAAAAATAATGAATGAGATTGAGGAAGAAACAGGTATTACACAATCGTGGTCTTTTGCCGTGCCTGACTGGGCGGTGAAGAGCTGCTTCAACGAACTGGAAAAGCCGAAGCAGGATAAGCGTAAGAGCATGGAAAGAGAATAATTTGAACGATAATTCTATATGGTATGTCCTCGGCATAGTCGTCGCTCTTGCTATCCTGTTTCTTATCAGCAAGTCATCATTCGGCAGTATGCCATACGAGCGCCGTAATCTTCTTACCAAAACAGAATATGCTTTTTGGAAAGTATTGCAGAGAAAAGCGGACGAAAACCATTTGCGAGTGTGTCCTAAGGTACGCATGGAAGATTTCCTTTCTGTAAACACCACAAATGAACGTAGTAGAATGTCTTGGAGAGGACGTGTAAAGTCACGGCACATTGATTTTATCCTCTGTGATATGGATTTACATATAGTGGCAGGTGTGGAGCTTGATGATAATACGCATCTGTACAATAGACGAACCATAGAAAGCGATAAGTTCAAAAATGCGGTCTTCAAGAAAATAAATATTCCTCTGTTCCGTGTATCGGTCAGCAAGGGGGACTACGAAACTCAGTTGAATGAAATGCTTGATATTCTCAAAAGGATTTAAGCATTACAGATAAAGGAAAGGAGTGACAGCATGAGTGACGTAAAATCCTTTAGAGGTGAGTTCTATTTTCTCAGTAATCTTTATAATGTGCCCGTCGAGTATCGTGGCATCGTGTACCAAAACAGCGAAGCTGCTTTTCAGGCGCAGAAGTGTGCAGACGACGGAGAAAAAGAGCGCTTTGCAAGCATCGGCGGTGTTGATGCAAAACACATGGGTAAACGTGTAGCTCTTCGTGAAGACTGGGAACAGGTAAAGTTCTCGGTTATGACCGATATCGTTCGGGAAAAGTTCATGCAGAACCCTGACCTCGCCAATAAGCTCCGCTCCACAGGTAACGCTCGCCTTGAAGAAGGGAATACTTGGGGAGATAAAACATGGGGAACTGTAAACGGGCAGGGGAAGAATATGCTCGGTAACATCCTTATGTTGGTAAGAGTAGAGCTGTCAATGGAACATCCTATCCCGTGTAATCAGAGCATTCGCGCCTTTGAACGTTCTTCACGCCGCCGTGAACGTGACAATGAGTGCGAAAGATAGGTCAGCATTTCTCATGTCAGATATACTATTCAAAACAGGCTTTGTAAATTGATACAAAACCTGTTTTTTTGCATAACTGGCTTGCTCCGGCTATTGACACTTTCTTCATTATGTTATATAATATAATAAAGCTACATAATGATGAAGTAAGGAGCGAATACAATGAGATATAGAAGAGGGCGTTACCGTGATGAAATCGAAGAGAATGAGAAAAGGGATTACAGCGGCGCTACTAAGGGTGGCATAGGCTTCTTCGGTCTGCTCGCTATTGTTTTTATCACACTGAAGCTCATAGGCATAATCGACTGGTCTTGGATATGGGTGCTTGCGCCGCTTTGGTGTCCACCTGTACTTGCAGTGGTCGGGATTTTACTCTTGGCGGTTATTGCATATTTTACTGACAAGATAAAAATGGATTAGTTTACCATTACAAGCCCTGATAACCGCAAAAAAGGACAAGTCCTTAAATTATGTCATATTTTGTACAGATGACAGACTTTTCTGTGTTCGTTCCTGAAGAAGACATTCATTCTTCGGCTATACTATTATAATATATATGGTCGGTAGGAGAACTGGTGAGTTTCTTTTTCAGAGAGGTGCAAATTCTGTGTTCAGGCAAAACACTAATATAGTGTTTTGGGTTATAATAGACCCTCAAAATATGACAGATTTTGCCCATAAAATCCGCTTACCACAATATATAGGTTCTTTTCGAGCAATTTCCCACTTCTAATTGCGTAAAATTCTTCTTTTACGCAATTACGGATTTAGCGGTTTTCCGCTTCCCTAGTACCTGCGGAGAGCGTTGTGAAGCCATTCTTGATGCTATGTTGTCATTTACGCCAATCGCGGCGATTTGATATACTATATTACAAGATATTGTTTCGTCATTTTCACCAAAAGGCATAAACCCACGATATAAGGAGAACATTATGGAAATTTTATTCCGCAACAACACCCACGAAACCAGATACCACGAAATCCTCTCAAAAATGAAAAGTCAGGACTGCTATCACAAAGAGCTTGCTTATCTCTTTGCGCTCGATGACGATTGCTATAATCACATCGACCTGCTGTTCAGCTTCTCTGATGACGGCATCATTGTGGACGGCATTCACGGCGGCTGGCATACAAGCTCTAGCAAGCATACTGTAAGGCTCGCATTCAACCTCTGGAACAACTTCATAGACCCCGACAGCGCCGTAAACTCCACGCCTACGGAACTTTTCAGCGGTTCGTTTGTTGAGTATTATTTCTGTGCCATAACGCTTCGGTTCAACGGCTAATGGTTTAACATAAAAGCTCCCGCATCTACTGTGGGAGCTTTTTTTATTTGTTAAAGTTAAGTATCGTGTCCTGCGCTTTCTGTTTTTTTCTTGTTTTGGGAATTGCTATGCTCACGTTTCCGTAAACGCTTTAGCGAATAGTCAAGGATTTTCTCGTTCCTCTCTGAAAGTATGGTTTTCAAGAACGTCTTCTGCAAATCAGTGATAAACGGGGTTTCTTCGATAATTTCATTGATTTTTTCCATATCAATGCGTTCCTTTATGCGGGATAAAGCAAGATTACAGTCCTTATTTTCTAATGAGGAAATGAAATCAAAGTAATTTATCCTTTCACCATTTTGCTTTATTGCCGATGTTGGTATTGCGTATATCCGATTATTCAGCTCGCCTCGATTAGTCAATGCTTTCTGCATTTTTTCCACATCAGCCTGCGGGAACAAGCTGCTTCCGCAATCAAATACGGGAGCTAATGACATACTGTCGGTCTTCATGTCATACAAAAAACCCCAGTTACCGTTGTGTCTGTCCCAGTTACCGATAAGAGCATCCACAATAAACATATCCCAAAATCGTTCTTTCAACTCCTGACTGTCCAATGCAACTTGTTGCTCGAACGTTTCCAAGATGTCGCTCAGTTCTGTTCCGTAGCCATTTCGTTCACTGTCTACAATTTGATTTTTTAGAGAAGCAAAGTCCTGCAAAACCAGTCCTGAAGCGGTAAAGTCTTTACACGCAACAACCACTTTCTCCTTGCCTGCACCCGTTGTGTACGTTCCAAGAAGAACCTCTTGTGTAGGTATACCCACACTTGCAAAAATCTTACAGCCGATGTATTCTGATATACAGCTATTGGCGTAGCTCAAATCAGTCTTACGGGTAGGCGGCGCAGGAAACTTCAACATATAGAGTTCATCGTTATAAATGACCGATATTTTGCTTCCATTTGCACCTGCATAGGTTTTGTTCCGATGCGGCATATTAGTAAAGTCAATCATATATCATCACTATTCCTTTTCAATCTTAGGTATTTTTCACGCAGATACCATGCCTGTTCTGATGAAATAAGCTGTTCAACCTCGGCGACATTGATTTCGCTCTGAAGCTCGCACCAGTCACCGTCCCAGCTCCAACACTCTTCTCCGTTGTCCACCTTTTCCCAAGCAACATTCATTTTCTTAATGGACTTTTCAAGCCAATCTGGAAGACCGCATTCCAAATAACTTTTGTCGATAGGAAGCCCCGTTCTTTCATCAATCCCGTTTGCCTCTGACATACAATTATCACCTTCTTATGCAACTTAATATATTATACCATATAGAAAAGGTAATTGCAAGACCGCTTGTCAAAATTGCCTTATGGAATATCAATAAATGTAACGCCAAATATCATTATATGTGTTGACATTGTAACTGCAAAGTGCTATAATTGTAATGAAAGGAGTGATAATATGTCACAGTCAACCGTTAATTTCAGAATGGATGCAGACTTAAAAAAGAATATGGAAGAAACCTGCAAAGCTATGGGGCTGAGTATGACAACAGCTTTCACTATATTTGCTACGAAGGTCTGCCATGAAAAGAGAATACCCTTTGAAGTCTCCGTTGACCCGTTCTACTCCGAAAGCAATCAGAAAGCTCTTGCCAGAAGCGCCGACCAACTCAGGACTGGAAAAACCGTTGCCAAATCGTTTGAAGAGTTAGAGAGAATGGCGAATGAGTAAGATTATTTTCACAGAAATCGCATGGGAAGAGTATCTCTATTGGCAGTCTCAGGACAAGAAAACTCTCAAACGCATCAATCTTCTGTTACAGGATATTAGCCGAAATGGGTTTGATGGCATCGGTAAACCCGAACCCCTTAAAGGCGATAAGGCGGGTTTCTGGAGCAGAAGAATTGATGATTGCAATAGACTGGTTTATCACATTTCAGATAACCAGATAGAGGTCATTCAATGCAAAGGTCATTACGATGATAAGTAATAATTCCCCGATTAGCCCTGTTCCTCTTCTTTCAGCAGCTTTAACAATTCTGCCTGAAAATGCTTATTCATATTATTACATATTTTGTCCATGGTTATAGACAACTCAGCGTGAAGCCGTATGTTGGCATCATTTGAAATAATGCTGAGGTCTTTCAAAGCTGTCAAATAGCCAGATATCTGTTTACACGCTATAAGCGCATCTTCTTTACATCTGCTCTGAAGCGCCGTATTGCTTGACTTCATGTACTCTTTAGCCGCCCTATTCAGGGCGGTTAAATTTTCGTTTATATACGGATTATCTTGCGCTAGGTCAGTAAGAGAGGTCGGCTCAGCGCCGCTCTTCTCTGCCATATCTATGCTATCTTCAATATCTGCAAAGAAATCAGATAAAGATACGCCACTCACATTACACAGCTTCCAAAGGGTCTTAACTCCTATGCTGTCTGTTTCTCCACTAACAATACTTGTGAGACATGACCTGCTCACGCCGGAAAATGTAGCGAGCCTATTGACCGTCATCTTCCTTCCATTGTATCGAAAATTACACATTTCCTTTATTGCGTTGATAATTCCATCCTGCAACGCTACGAACTCTAAATCAGACATCATATACTCTCCCTTTATCCTTGTGTTATTATTATAGCATACAGTCGCTCATTAGTCAAGTACATAATATTAAAAATGCCGCCACTCTAAAAAGGAAAAAAGAGCGGCGGCGGCGAAAGTGAATAGAGCGGGAACGGTGATGAAAAGTTCCCGACCAGAGCGGCATCCCAAAGGCTACCTCTCCATAAACCATTATATCATAAAGCATTAATAACGTCAAGATATATTTCAGCATTTACAGACGTTTTGACAACTTCATATTTTGATAGAACAATGTGCGCAAAAGGCTTGTTTGCAAAACCCCGGCGGTTTCGAAGGATATGTTCTGCCGTTTCGGGGCTATGGCAGTCATTTTCTCCCCCGTGTGGGTATTTACCACAATAAGCCCTACGCCATCTGGCAGTTCATTTTTCCAGTATTCCTTCTTCTGTTCGGAATAAAGCTCGGACGACACGACGAGGTAATTATAGTTTCCATACCATGATTTTTTGGCTTTGCTTCTAAAATCCTGCATAGACACCTTTATTTCATAACACCGATATATATTCTTCTTAGCATCAAACGAAAGGAAATCTACGATTTCTTTTCCATTACCATTTCTCGGAAAACCAATAGTTACTTCCGATGTTCCATACTCAATGGCAAGGCTAGGATTTGCCCCGAAGCATCCCCGGAGGAGTACCTTTTCAATAATAAGAGTTTGTTCTGTTTTCATTTCTCGCCCCTCAAATTCAGAAAAAAGTCACCTGCGAATAGAGCCGCTCAGTTTTTTTCAAACGAACAAAACATCATTTTGAAAAAATCCCGCGATTTCTCTGGCATACACATATTGCCATTTATTTCTCTCGTGATATATCTGTACCATTGCGTTCTTTTTTCACGCTATGAATTTCTTCTGCCGCTTCACATAGTTGCTAATACGTTTCACCATTGAACACTTTGCCCTTATCGCATCCCCAATAATATCCATCTTTAAGTATTGCCCACCATCCATCATCGTCTTGATAGATTTCCTTGCAACAGTGTTTCCAATTTTTCACAACGTATTCACCACCTTCTTATATTAAGGCTTGCACTTTTTACAATGAGCGTAGCCTTTAGCTACTATCTCTTCTCTCGTCCATGTTACTTCTTCCCTATTTGCAGGCTTGATTTCCGATGCGCTTGAACACGTTGGCTTGTGGAACTTATGCGTATTGTTATTAAGTACATATACAGTGCCGCTCGAAGCAGGTTTTGACTGAGCGGCTTGTCCTGTTTTCGGTCTTATAACAGTAATCTTGCAATTTACCTTTAAGCCATTGGGCGTTTTAGCAGTTATGGTTGTAGTCCCTGCTTTCAGGGCGGTTACAACACCTCTGCTGTTGACTTTGGCAACCTTCTGATTACTCGAAAACCACGTTATTTTTGTTGGAGCTGTTTCGGGTTCTGTATAGGTTTTCAGATTGAGGGTGTTCCCGACCGTAAGCTTTGCCTTTGTTTCACTCAATCCGATATATATTACTCGGTTATCTGCCAGTTGGCTTTTTCCGTTGGAATAGTCGATTATGATGTCAGGCTGAACATTGTAGCAATATACGTTAAAGCATATGCCCTTACCCTTATCCTCAACGGAATATGCTTCCATTTGTACGCCAGAAGCTACATGGTTATCTCCCTTAAAAATGGGAGTTACCCTGTATAGAACGTGCCGCTCTGGGTAGTCTTTGATGTAATTAGCCACCGCATTCTCAAAGGGGAGCATTCCCTCGATATTGAGGTAACGTGTGCCAGTTATGAGGTTCTTTTCGTTGGCATTTTCTCCTGCAAGCTGATACCCAATAAGGTGACAGCGATTGTACAGATAATTACCATCAACAAGTCCCATATACTTGACCGTCTGCCAGCCGCTCGGCTTAACCATACCGATAGAGCCACGCTCTTCAGTGGGCATAATTTCCTGACAGATATTCGCAAAAGCTACGCCGCATCTACCAAGCTCGTCGAGGTCGCTGTACAACTCAAATGCAGTCTTATCACTCTTTTCGGTAGAGCTAAACGACGGCGTGTTATTGTACAGTTCGACAAACGGGCTATTCGTATATGCAGGCACACTTTCAATGGTGATAGGAGTATTTTTGCCCGGTACAACCGCTGAAGCCGATACAGCCATTGAAAACATAATGCACAGGGACAGCAATAGACTGGTAAAAGAATACAGCCTTTTCATGTAGACATCTCCTTTATAGTAAAACATCTGTACCGTCGATTTTTCCCACAGAAGTCAGCAACAATATATCCCTTAGAAAACAAAGGAGATTTATCCAATGCGTTCAGTATACATTGAATGGTGTCCTGCGGGTGTTTTTTTGTTACCCCAGACATCTTTGCGCACTGTTCTATCAATGATATATCGCCGTACCAAACGCAATTTCTGTGGGCTTCGCGCATTATCGTAAGCATATTATCAGCTATCATAGTGGCACTACTCCTTGCCGTTTCCGTACCGCTCCATGAAGTCTTTGCCTATCATATACTCCATATACTCTTCGGAAAGCCCCTTCTCATAAATGAACAGCAGAGCGCACTTCTCCTCAAATTCAGCACCGCTGAAACACCTTCCCGTCTCTGACTGCGGAGCGGCGCTCTGCTCTGTGGAGCGTTCGGTTTTCTTGCTCTGCGGCTTTCGGTTGCTTTTCAGCACTTTGTCCATATAGTTAAAAGGTATCTGTGACGGGTCATCCTTCTTGGTGTTGTCAGCAGTCGTCCGGTATGCCTTCTCAATCTCAGAGAGTGAGTACTTTTCGGTTGTCCATTTGTTTATAAAGTCCAGCTGTTGTGCTGAAAAATCGTAGTCATGCCCGATATCAGTCGTCATCAGCTTCTTCAGGTAAGTGAGGATAGTCATTTTTTCTCTCCTTTATCGTCTGGGTCTGTTTCATCAATGCGATTTCCTATCGCTAAAAGCGCTTCCTTTTCGCTTTCCATAGCTTCACGCAAGTACTTTATTACTGCCTTCTGATTTCTTAATCTCTGCTCGCACCTTTCGATTTCTTTTTTTATTTGCTGTTCTTCAATTACACAGCCAATCAGTCCGATTGTACACAATAATAAAAGTACAGCCGCAGCAATTACGCACTCCATGCTTTAATCACCTCTTTTCGTTTGTGAACAAGAACTTGTGCCATTCTATGCCATAACAGCATCTCTCAGCAGTTGCCATATACATGGAACTCTCCGGCTGATGCAGATGCCCATAAAGATGAACCTGCGGTCTTTTTTCTCGAACATACTTCCCTATTCCCAAAAGCCCTGTATGTGAAGTGATATTGTCAGGCTCGAAGAACTGCGGGGGCGAATGTGTTATGAACAAGTCGCAATAAGGGAAATCAGCCAAAAGCTCGACACTCTCACCGCCTGTGTAAAGGGGATAGCAAGTACTGTCCTTATATCTTATACTTCCTTCAAAACCACCGATAATAATTCCATTGCACTCCACCGTCTTCAGATGTATATTAGGTATGCCTGCTTCGTCGAGGACAGTAGGCTTACCATCAAGTATCATATCGTGATTTCCGAGAACGCCAAATTTGGGTACTTTCGGGTACACACTTACAACCGCATCCAAATCGTAATAATCGTTATCCCCTAGGAAAAGAATAATATCTGGTACGGGCTTTCCCGTCGCTTCACGACTTACAGCCTCTTCGTAAAAGTGTCCGTGCCCATCTGCCACAGTGAGTATGTTCATGGCTCAACTCTCCTTTTTTACGCTTGGTATATAAACCAGCCATTCCTCGTCTTCATATCCGATTTCCCAGTCGTCTTGAAGGCTGAGATAGCACATAAGAGGCTTTACTCCATCGCACTTCATTATTAAGAGACTGTCAAATCTATATGTACGAAATACGTCCCTGACCTGAGCGGCATCTGAGTATTTGAGATACTCTATTGCAAAGCTGTCTTCAAGGATTTGGTCTGTAAACAAGTCGGCTCGGCTGTCCACAAATGACTGATATCCTTCGTATATAAGGAAGCCACCCGCATCGTACATATTATACATTCGGCTGAACTTATTCTCGGACAAATACGACTTTAAGCCATCGGAAATAAGGTTTGAGTTTCTCACTTCCAAATCCCCCGCCGCGCCGCTCACAGTTGCTACTGCACTCACAGCTATAACGGCGGTAATGATTGCCGTCGGCACAAAGCTTATTCCTTTACTGCCTTCAGTTTTTACCTGCGAAAGTTCCTCGCACATGAGAATTATCACAAAAATGTATGAGTAACAGCCTATGCGGACATGAACGCCCGAAAGCAGAAATGTGATAACGAGCGGCATAAGCTTATGCAGAGGGTATTTGTTTTTGGCTATCATAAAAAGATAGCCAATGCACAGAAGTGCAAATATAGAGGAAAGGCTTAATATACCGCCGCACTGCCATTCTGCCACATATTTCTTAGTTACCGCATTATTCGTTACGAAAAAATAAGTGAACAAGCTTACTCCATACGGATTGAGCAACCCTGCCAAAACATTAAGCCCTAACGCTCCTATAAGGGTCTTTCTGACCCTCTTCCTATTCTCACACTTCAAATATACCTTCCCTGCTTCAAAATCGGGAACGAAGGTTAGAACCAGAAATAATGCATTAAATGCAAAAAGCATAGGCAATGAGCCGCCGTGAAAATTAGCCCAACATACGCTGACGAGCGGCATCAACAGCATATCCTTAACGCTCCCGCTCTCGTATATCTTTATTAACAGGTGCATGGCTATCACGAACAGAATATAACCTATATTTTGCGGTCTCGCATTTCCGTAGAGAAAAAAGCCTGCAAATATGGATATGATTGTCGCAATACTTTTCTGAACCTCGCCGTTAATACGACGTATGAAAAGGCAATACACAGTCCCCTGAAACAGCGTGTATGTTACAACTACAAATAATACAGCCCCATAAACATCCACGCCTGAAAAGAAAACGGTCGAAAGATATAAACATATACTTGAAAGCCACGAATGAGCTGTCTCGACAAGACCGTATTCTGATGACAGCCATGAATAAGTGTCCTCAACAGGAATTTTTCCGTTCATCAGTATATCTCTTCCAAGAGTAATGTGCCAGAAAAAATCACTATCGCCTAACATTGACTGACATCTTATTATCAGTACAACCATTACGCTCGCTACAATCAGCAATATATTTACAATTTCTTCTTTTTTCACCCTTGTCATTGTAGTACCTTCCTATAATGGCAATCCCCGAAAGGTATACTTACAGGGAAAACATGACATATTTTGTTCCGTATACTCTGCGTGAGCTTTTAAGTGAATATATATGCTCCTTATTCGCCATCATTCTTATTATCTAAATAGTTAATGTATAAATTGAGGGAGATTATTGCGATGGCTTCGAATAGCATATATGCCATTGACAGCACAGTGTACAAATTGCCATTATAGAAAACACCAGAATAGAAAAAAGGCAAAACGGCTAGAACTATCAGGTCGCAACATAAAAAGACCCGCAATAATATACTTTCATGTTTGTGTAGGATTGCTAAATCCTGTTTCCTGTGTTGTC
>ERZ779851.18-NODE-18-length-142967-cov-14.654298_pt1 | contig 142967 bp, 134 predicted proteins | sample MGYA00511094_ERZ779851 | MGnify/ENA primary metagenome ERZ779851 (study PRJEB29588, sample SAMEA2155512) | human gut metagenome | biome: human gut; feature: human-associated habitat; material: faeces | place: Denmark | collected 2008/2010 ...
TTCCGCCATACCCGCATATGCAATTTTGACCGTTAATTTTTACACGGAGCGATCTCTCCGAGGGCGGGCACTCTCTGAATCAGAAGTTGTCACCGAGGTGACGCGACCTGAATCTAGCGCGTCTGCCAATTCCGCCATACCCGCATATGCAATTTTGACCGTTAATTTTTACACGGAGCGATCTCTCCGAGGGCGGGCACTCTCTGAATCAGAAGTTGTCACCGAGGTGACGCGACCTGAATCTAGCGCGTCTGCCAATTCCGCCATACCCGCATATGCAATTTTGACCGTTAATTTTTACACGGAGCGATCTATCCGAGACGGAAACGGAAACCATTTTAAGTCCGTAGGGGAATAAAAAAGCCACTGCAAAGCAGTGGCTTTGGTGCGAGAAACGGGACTTGAACCCGTATGGAAAAACCACACGCCCCTCAAACGTGCGCGTCTACCAGTTCCGCCACTCTCGCAAAACTCAGGTGCGGTATTTGCTTCAGGAAAGCATCGCAACCACAGCGATATCTATTATACACGAAATTTCGAAAAAGTCAATAGAAATAAGAAAAAATATGAAAAAATTTTTCTTTTTGAAAATACTTCAAAAAATAGGATTGATTTGTATAATATAATATGATATAATATGTAATGTTAAGGCGACTGTCGCCGTATTATTTAATTTTCGGAGGTATTTATTATGTCTTATCCGGCAATCGGTATTCGTCCTATTGTTGATGGACGTCGCGGTCCTATGAAGCTTCGCGAAAGTCTCGAGCCTCAGGTTTGGGCTATGGCTGAAGCGGCTAAAAAGCTTTTTGAAGAAAATCTTTGCTATTCCGACGGAACTCCGGTAAAGGTTGTACTCGCCGATACCACTATCGGTCGTGTTCCCGAAACTGCCGCATGCGCGGAAAAATTCAAAAGAGAGAATGTTGCGGTTACGCTTTCCGTTACACCTTGCTGGTGCTATGGCGCGGAAACGATGGATATGGATCCCACAACGGTAAAGGGTATCTGGGGCTTCAACGGCACAGAGCGTCCCGGCGCCGTATATCTTGCGTCTGTTCTTGCCACACATGCTCAGAAAGGACTTCCCGCATTCGGTATCTACGGTCATGAAGTGCAGGATGTTTCCGATGTTGCAAATATTCCCGAGGATGTAAAGGAAAAACTGCTTCGCTTTGCACGCGCTGGTCTTGCTGTTGCTACAATGCGCGGTAAAAGCTATCTCCAGATAGGTTCAATGTGCATGGGTATCGGCGGTTCCATTATCGACCAGAACTTCATGGAAGAATATCTCGGCATGCGCGTAGAATCCGTAGACGAGGTTGAAATCCTCCGTCGCATGGAAGAGGGCATTTATAATAAAGAAGAATATGAGCGCGCTCTCGCATGGACAAAAGAGCATTGCAAAGAGGGAAGAGATGACAATCCCGATTTCGTTCGTTTCTCCCGCGAGCAGAAGGACAAGCAGTGGGAATTTACTGTAAAGATGTATATCATCATCAGAGATCTTATCCGCGGAAACAAGAAGCTTCCCGATGCCTTTGAAGAAGAAAAAGTCGGTCACAACGCTATATGCGCGGGCTTCCAGGGTCAGAGACAGTGGACAGACCACTGGCCGAACTGCGACTATCCCGAGGCACTCCTCAATTCGTCCTTTGACTTTGAAGGCGCACGCGAGCCTATGACATTTGCTACGGAAAACGATGTGCTCAACGGTATCAGCATGCTCTTTATGAGACTGCTCACAAACCGCGCACAGATTTTTGCCGATGTCCGCACATACTGGTCACCCGAAGCCACAAAGAGAGTTGCCGGATACGAGTTTACTGGCAAGGCTAAAGAAAACGGCGGTATCATTCATCTACTCAATTCCGGTGCGGCTTGTCTCGATGCCTGCGGCGAATGCAGAGATGAAAACGGCAATGCCATAATGAAAAAGTGGTGGGAAGTTACCGATGAAGATATCAAGAAGATGACCGACGCTACCGTTTGGTGTGAAGCCGGCTTTGACAACTTCCGCGGCGGCGGCTTCTCCTCTCATTTTACCACAAGAGCCGAAATGCCCATGACGATGATCCGTCTCAATCTCGTAAAGGGACTTGGTCCCGTTATCCAGATAGCCGAGGGCTGGTCTGTAAGACTTCCCGATGAGGTTTCCGATATACTCATGGAGCGCACAAATCCCACATGGCCCTGCACATGGTTTACACCTCGTTGCGACGGCAAGGAGGGAAGTGCCTTCAAGGATGCATATGAGGTTATGAATCACTGGGGCGCAAACCACGGCGCTATCTCCTACGGTCATATAGGCGCTGACCTGATCACACTCTGCTCGATGCTCCGCATACCCGTTTCCATGCACAATGTTCCCGAGAAGGATATTTTCCGTCCCGCCGCATGGAACGCATTCGGTATGGACAGCGAAGGCAAGGATTATCGTGCCTGCGCAAATTACGGTCCGCTCTACAAGAAATAATTCACAAAACAAATATTCGGCACCCGCAAAAAACGGGTGCCCGAATTTTAATTTCGGATATTTTTTAAAAAACATCAAATCAGCCATGCTTTTTTGCAACTAATAAAGCAGAAAGGAGGGAAGCACCCTGAAAAAACTCGATGAAGATTTTGAACGGGAATGCGAAGAATATCTCGCATATCTCTATTCGCTTGCGGCAAGAGAATACGGCGACTGTCCGGAAACAGACGCGCTCGTGCAGGATACGCTTGCGGCGTTTATTTCCGAGATAAATAAAGGAAGAGAGATAAAATATCCGAAAGGATTTCTCTCTGCCGTGATGAAAAACAAATATAATTCGTATCTCCGCAAAAAGTATCGCGACAGGATAATCGAATATACCGATGTACTGCCCGAAAGCGTCGATGGCTCGGACGAGTATGCGGAAGAGGAGAGGCTTCTTTCCGAAGAATATGCGGCTGTGCGCAGGGAAATCGGCAGGCTCGTATATATCTATCGCGAGGTGACGGTGCGCCATTATGTGCATGGGCGCAGCGTGGAGAAAATCGCCGCCGAGATGGGACTTCCGCGCGGCACGGTGCTCTCGCGTCTTTCTTGTGCACGCACGCAAATAAAGGAGGGGCTGAAAAGTATGGAAAAGTATTCAAAAGCAAGTTATGAACCAAAGACCGGAAACATAGGAATAATGGGAAGCGGTGGAATAGGAGGCGAGCCTTTTTCTCTTATTTCATCGGATATCGAGGTGAATATCCTTATCATCGCATATAAAAACCCCATTTCGGTACGTGATATCGCCGATACGATGGGTATGCCGTGCGCTTATCTCGAGCCTTTGATAGACAGGCTCGTATCAGGCGAGCTCATGGGGAAAACAGCGGGCGGGCTTGTTTATACGCGCTGCTTTGTGTGCAGATATGAGGATTCTTTCGGAGATATTCCCGCGCAGGAGGCGGTTGCGGCAAAATATGCGCCTGCCGTATGGTCGGCGGTATGGCGTCGGTTTGAGCCGCTGAGTGAAAACAGTTCATTTGTCGCCATGACGGAAAAACAAAAAGCGACGCTCATGCTTTTCTACACAAGGCATATACTCGGAAAAGTCGTTCGGGCGGCGCTTGGCACGGAAGTGGATAAGATAGAAATTCCCGACCGCCCCGATGCGGGAAAATGGCTGGCTTCGCTCTCGGTATACGAGAGGGGACAACGGAAAAGCGAAAAATATGCCGTATCGGGTCCCGTTATGGTCAACTACAGCGAAAACGGCGGAAAAACAACATGCAGAATGTATGACTGCCAGTCGGTTTTCGGCTATGCGCACTGGGTTTATAGCAAATTAAAATACAAATACACACTGCGGAGCATACTTCGCTTTTATGCGTCTTTTCTTGAAAGCGGTGTGAAGCCGGAAAATGCCGTGATATATGAGCTTATCCCCGAATTTGAAAAGCTGCATATCCTGCGCCGCGATGAAAACGGAGAAGCAAAGCTTTATATTCCCGCGCTTACGTTTGAAGAAGCCGCCGGATTTGATGCCGCCGCAAAGGAAGCGGAGGCTGATGTGCGCGACATTTTGCTCGATGAACTCAAAAAGGTAGTAGAAAATCGCAGAGTGAAAGTTCCGGGGCATGTGGACGGCGCGCAGTATTATGAGCACGACGGCGCACTCGGAGCATATACCACGGCGCAGCTTATCGCCATAGCGGAGCAGGGACTTATGCCATACCGCGTGGAGATAGGAAAAACGCCACTGATATATTTAATTTACAAAAAAGAAGAAATGGATTGATGTGCAGAGCACATTGAGCGCATTGCCGAGGCAGAATGAGCCAAAGCCTTGGCAGCGGCAAAAGTTGCGGCGTGGCACAACCACCCCGTCGAATCTGCTTGCTTTTTGCGGGATATTTTGTTCGCACGCGCGGTATGGCTTAAGATGCGGTGAGAGATAGGCAAAAGCTTTTTGATTTCGCTATTTGTAGTACATACTTGCCGCGCATTACTTCCTGTTCTCGATATAGAAGTTATATAATCTATCATATAAAAAAATAAGCCGCCGTGAGCTGAAATCCAAGCCCACGGCGGTTTATTTTCATATTTCTTCTATTTTTATCAGATTTGTGTTTCCGGACTGACCGTTTGTCACGCCGCCGGTTATGACGAGCTTGTCGCCCGATTTGAGGTTCATCTGCTGTTTTGCCAGCTTCTTTGCCGTGTAGAAAAGCACTTCGGTGGACGGGAACTTCTCGCATATCACGGGAGTTACGCCCCATGAGAGTGCAAGCTTGCGCCATGTGCTTTCCTCGGTTGTCAGTCCTATTATATCCACGGGAGAGCGAAAGCGGGAAACCATCCGCGCCGTCATTCCCGAAATGGAGCAGGCGACTATCGCTTTCGCCTTGATATCTATAGCCATTCCGCAGGTGGCATGTGATATGGCATCCACTGTATTTTTTATCTTGAATTCGGACGTGGAAAAAAGATGCTTGTAATCAATACTGCTCTCGGCATATTCGGCTATTTTCGCCATTGTTTCGACGGTTTTGACGGGATATTTGCCCGCCGCCGTCTCACCTGAGAGCATTATCGCGCTCGTGCCGTCATAAACAGCATTTGCCACATCGGAAATCTCCGCTCTTGTGGGGCGCTGGTTATATATCATGGATTCGAGCATTTCCGTTGCCGTTATCACGCGCTTGCCGAGCAGACGGCATTTTGTTATCAGCGTTTTCTGAATGGCAGGAAGCTCTTCGAATGGGATTTCCACGCCCATATCGCCTCTGCCTATCATTATGCCGTCGCATGCACTGCAGATTTCCTCTATATTATCGACGCCCGACTGATTTTCTATCTTGGCAATAAGCTCTATTTTCTTTTCCGCACCGTGTTCCGAGAGAAATTCCTGAATATCGAGCAAATCCTGCTTCACGGAGACAAAGGAGCAGGCTATATAGTCCACACCTTGCTTTATACCGAAGAGAATATCGCTCTTATCCTGCTCGGAAAGGAACTTCTGACGGAGCACCTTGCCCGGGAAGCTCATGCTTTTTCTGTCGCGAAGCTCACCGCCGCAGACAACCTTGGTTTTCACAAGAGGAGGCTCCACGCTGACGACGCGGAAGCTCATAAGTCCGTTATTGAGCAGTATCATATCTCCGCAGGAAAGCTCCTCCGCCATGCCCGCATACGAAACGGAAACAATCTTCTCATTGCCGACAAGCTCCTCGGTGGTAAATGTAAAATCGTCGCCGTCAGCAAGATTTATAAATCCGTTTTCAAATGTTTTTATGCGGTATTCCGGTCCCTTTGTATCGAGCATTATCGCGATGGGAAGTCCCAGCTTTTCGCGCACCTTTTTTATCAGATTTATTTTTTCAAGATGCTCTGCCTGCGTGCCGTGTGAAAAATTGAGTCTCGCTACATTCATTCCGGCGAGACACATTTGCGACAGGGTCTCTTCATTTGCACTGGCAGGACCTATCGTGCATACTATTTTGGTTTTTCTCATTCATTTACTCCGAAAAATTGTATTTATTTTATTTTAACACATTCAACCGATTTTTTCCATAGGGAAGAACAATATTTTTGAATTTTTGCTATAATGTATAAAAACAACGCAGTATATTGACATTTTTATGGCTATGAGTCAAATATGCCTTGTGATATTGCACAAAAATCGCAAAAATATCGGTGAAAAATAAATTTATCCGAAAAAATTTTAAAATAATATTGACAAATCCGATTTTGCATGCTATAATGACTGCAAAATTGAATAGTCGAATCAAAGAATTGATAGAGGCGCGAAAGTAAAGAGTAGCGCGGTGCAGGCACTCAAATGCCGTATGCCGCAGTGAAAGGTGCTTTTGCCGAAGCTTTCCGTTTTTGAGAGCGGGATTGCTGGGCGTTGGGATAATATCCTCTCGACTGTCGCAAAATTTTTGCGGAGTGCTACAATAGATTTGTTTTCATATTTTTCCCTTTAATTTTATGAAACGGTCGGAGCACTTGCTTCGACCGTTCATTTTTAAAAAAAATTTCGGAGGAAAAGAAAATGAAAAAAGTTTTATCGGTTATTTTGGTACTCGCCGTGCTTATGATGGCACTAGCTTCCTGCGGAGGCGGCAGAAAAAAGGTTGATATCTCGGGCGCAAAAAGCCTCGCGGATGTAAACGGCTCCGGTGCCGTGATAGCGGCGCAGAGCGGAACATTCCATCTTCAGGCACTGAACGATCAGATGAGCGGCGTGGAAAAGAAGGAATACAAGGATTTCACAGCGCTTCTCATGGCGCTCAAGAGCGGCTCTATAGATGGCTATATAGCTGAGGAGCCCACAGCATTTACGGCATCGCTCAAGGATGATACGATATCTTATCTGCCTCTTGTCAACAACAAGACCGGATTTGCCGTTACCGGCGACGATACAGGCATTGCCGTTGCTTTCAAGAAGGGCTCTCCTCTTGTTGAAAAGGTAAATACGATACTCGACGCTGTTTCCGAGGACACAAAGCTCCAGCTTATGAATCAGATATTTGATATCAACAAGGATACGACAAAGGAGCTCAATACGAAATTTGCTCTTACATCAAGCAATACGGACACATCAAACGGCACACTGAAAATCTCCATGGAATGTGCATATGACCCCTTTAACTGGACTCAGACGACAGCTGCAAACGGCGCGGTACCGATAAAAGGCTCTTCAAATACTTATGCAAACGGATATGATGTTCAGGTAGCAAAGTATATAGCGGCGGAGCTTGGCATGAGCCTTGAAATCGTTGCAAACGAATGGGATTCTCTCATTCCGGCAGTACAGAGCGGTGCTGTGGACGGCATCATCGCAGGCATGAGTCCTACGGAGGAAAGAATGCAGGAGGTTGACTTCACGCATTGCTATTACAGAAGTAATCTTGTTATAATCTTCAATAAATAATATTTTAAGGAAGACAGAGAAGTGGAATTTTTAAAACAGGTTTGGAACATTGTCGTATCGTATCGCGTACAGCTGCTCGGCGGTCTCGGATATACAATGCTGATAGCGCTTGTAGGTACGATAGCGGGACTGCTTATCGGACTGCTCACCGGTGTCATAAGAACGGCACCGAAGTCTAAAAACAGCGTGCTTCGCGTACTGCATAATATACTCAACGGCATACTTGCCGTTTATATAGAAATCTTCCGCGGAACGCCCATGATGGTTCAGTCGATGGTTATTTTCTGGGGTTATGCCTTCATGAACGGCGGAAACACTCTGCCGCTCATTCCCGCAGGTATATTTATCGTTTCGATAAATACGGGCGCATATATGTCAGAGATAGTCCGCGGAGGTATAATTTCCGTCGAGAAGGGACAGATGGAGGGTGCTTATTCCGTCGGCATGACACACGCACAGGCAATGCTCCATGTCGTTATTCCGCAGGCAATGCGCAATATTCTGCCTTCCGTAAGCAATGAGTTCGTCATAAATATAAAGGATACATCAGTGCTTAATGTAATAGGCGTAATGGAACTTTACTACATGGCGGGTGTGATAACGAGAATGACACTCAAGAATTTTGCCACATATACGGTAATATGCGTTATCTATTTCATCATGACATTCGCCGTGACTCGCATTCTGCGTTTTGCGGAAAAGAAACTCGAAGGCTCATCCTCATATACGATATGCGGTTCGCAGTCGAATCCGGAGGCGGAAATTCATATAGCAAAGGAGGCTGAGCAGAGTGGACAATATAATTGAGTTGATACATCTTAAAAAAACATTCGGAAGCCATGAGGTGCTCCGCGATATAAATCTTACCGTAAAGAAAGGTGAGGTTATAAGCATCATCGGTTCTTCCGGCTCGGGCAAAAGCACGATGCTCCGATGCGTCAATCTGCTCGAAACGCCGACAGACGGCAGAATTCTTTTCGAGGGCAAGGATATCGCCGACAAGTCAATGAAGCTCTCGCAGTACCGCGCAAAGGTAGTTATGGTTTTCCAGCAGTTCAATCTTTTCAACAATATGACGGCGCTTGCAAACTGCGTCCGTCCGCAGATGATTGTGCTCAAGCGCTCGCGCACGGAGGCAGAAGCTGAAGCAAAGAAATATCTCGAGATGGTAGGAATGTCGGCATATCTGAATGCCCGTCCGGCACAGCTCTCGGGCGGTCAGAAGCAGAGAATAGCCATTGCCCGTGCTCTTTCGATGAATCCCGATGCAATCCTTTTCGATGAGCCCACATCGGCTCTTGACCCCGAAATGGTCGGAGAGGTTCTCTCTGTAATGAAGAAGCTTGCCGAATCCGGACTGACTATGCTTGTTGTAACTCACGAGATGGGTTTTGCGCGCGATGTATCGAGCCGGGTGATATTCATGGACGGTGGCGTTATCGTTGAGGACGGCACCCCCGCCGAGGTTTTCGGCAATCCGAAAGTCCCGAGAACGAGAGAATTTCTCTCAAGATATATTGAAAGCAGATAATGAATATGTAAAAATACCGAGGAATAAAATCCTCGGTATTTTTATTTAATCAATCTCGTAGCCCGCAATCATTCTGCGAATGATTGTAAGGTCTGCGGCACCGACCTTTCCGTCTCCGTCAAGGTCAGCGTCTTTTGCGGATATTCCGGTATAATATCCGGCTATATATCTGCGCATCAGCGTAAGGTCTGCGGCACCGACCCTTCCGTCACCGTTAAGGTCACCGTAGCCTTCCTTGCGGCTTCCGCAGACGGTGCATTTTCTTTTCTTATCGAAGCTGTGCGCCGTCTCTTCGCTTTTTGCACCGCAGGCTGTGCATGCATGCCAGTGCATATCTGCGCCGCTTGTCCATTCCGTGCTGTAATCATGCGGCTTCAGACTGCCGTATGCAAAGGTGTCCGTTCCTTTTTCGCCGCATTCTGAACATGAATAGAAATATGTTGCCTGCTCTGTGCAGGTTGCTTCGCTTGCCAGATATTTTTCTTTGGCATTGCAGGCGGTAAAATTATGAGCGAGCAGTTCGCCGTATGCAAAGGTTCTCGTTCCTTTTTGACCGCATTTACTGCATGAGTAGAAGTAAGTTGCCTGTCTTGTGCAGGTTGCCTTGCCGAACAGATAAACCGAGGCGGTATTTTTACTGTCAAAAACATGGTCGCAGTTCAGATTTCCGAAGCCGGAAATCTGAATCCGCATTTCGTTTCCTTTTCCGCTGAGGATTGTTACCTTAAAATTATAGTCCTTGGCTTCAGCATCTGTCATGCGCGTATGCCATGTATTGCTTCCGGCAAATTTGAACTTGCGACATTCGAATGTGTTTTTTCCGGATGCATCATACCATGAGTCGTAGCCGTTGCCGCCGGTTGCTCCGTTCGGATAAAGAGGAGTAAGACCGGGCGCGTGTATTGTTCCTCTCCAACAGTTTGGGAGGCTTTGAGTTTCCATTATCGTTTCATCGACATGCCATATCTGTATGCCGCGTGAGGCAGGTGAAATAGCATCGTAGGTAGATGATCTTACAGTGTATCTGTTTTCGATAAGGTAATACTCCTTCGGATTGTTTGTGGATATTTTTATAATATTGTAGCCGCCTTCGGTGCTCTCTCTCGAATAGAGCGTGTAAATACCGTCCCTTACCTCGGTAGCCTCACGGAAGCCGAATTTTATGAGGTAATACGGGTCTATTGCCGAGGGAGCATTTCCTGAAGTCACTCCTTTTTGCGAGCCGAGTCCGGAGCCGCCGCCCTGCATGGCAATATCACCGGGACCTCCGCACCATGTATATCCGCTGTATGTATAGAGATCTTTTGCACCTATGACATGGCAAAGCTCATGCGCTATCGAGCCGAAAGTGAGCGGCTGTCTTGATGACTGCATTTCGCCGACTACGGCATAACTGTCGCCAAAGGAAATGCTGCCGACTTTGACATCATAAATAATATACCCCAAGAATTTAGTGTATGTATAATTTGTCTTATAGCTTCCTATTGCGTATTTACTGATACCATCGTTTGCCATGCCAAATTTTGTGCTTCTTCCCGCTATTACATAAACGATACTTAATTCCTGCCAACTAAGCACTTTATCACCGTTGGTGTCAAACTTGCTGAAATCGACATATTTCGATGCCGCTTCGAGAGCGTTTGACTTTGTTGTGCCGATATTTGTCGAGTTGGAACCGCTTGTGTTCGGGTGATTTTCATCCAGCTTGACATAGACAACGCCGTTGTTTTTTGTGCCGTAGGTTTCCTCGGCGGGCGTGAACCAGAATTTGCTGCCCGACATCAGCTTGAAATAGTTTTTCATCGTATTGCCGTTGTCGCCGAATAGTGAATTTCCCCAGTATGATTCTTCGGAGCGCGTAGCCTGATTGCTGTAGCTCACGACTATCACGAGAAGCGGCACGGGCTTGACCCCGTGAGAACCGAAAAATGTACTGCCTGTCGTGCTTTTTGTATCTGCCGCGAAAATGCTGAAAGGTATGCACAGCGCTATTATAACCGCAGCAAGAATGATGGATGTTATTTTCTTAAACATATTGTCTCCCCCAGACGGTATGATTTATTTTGTAACTGAATTTATCGGATTTCCCGATGCGAAAGCGCGGATGTTCTCAGCCACTATATCAATGAGGCGTACTCTCGCCTCATATGCCGCCCATGCTACATGCGGAGTGACGTAGCAGTTCGGTGCTGTCAGATAAGGATGATTTTTATACATCGGCTCGGTATCGAGAACATCTATGCCCGCTCCGCGTATCGTACCGTTTTTCAGAGCCGCCGTCAGTGCCGCTTCTTCGACAACACCGCCGCGTGCCGTATTTATAATCACGGCAGACGGCTTCATCAGCGAGAGCGTACGGAAATTGACAAGTCCCCTCGTTTCGTCTGTCAGCGGGCAGTGAAGAGTGAGATAGTCGGCTCTTGCAAAAAGCGTGTCGGTATCGGTAAACTCCACGCCCTCGTAAGTCATCGGACGATGCGAAACGGCAAGGATTTTCATGCCGAAAGCTTTACCTGCCGTCGCCATCGCTTTGCCTATAGTGCCAAAGCCGAAAATACCGAGCGTTTTTCCCCGAAGCTCGCTTGTCGGGAAAGCAAGATATGAAAATGTTTCGGAATTTGTCCAGTCGCCGCGCGCTACCGATGCCGCATAGTCATCGGTGCGGCAGGCAAAATGCAGTATCATAGAGAAGGCATGCTGAACGACTGAATCCGTGGAATACCCCGGGACATTGCATACCGTTATCCCGCGGCGCTTTGCCGCCGCAATGTCGATATTGTTGTAGCCTGTTGCGAAAAGTCCGATATATCGCAGTTTTTTGCATTTTTCCATTATCTCGTCGGTTATCTGTGCCTTATTGCATATTACGGCATCGCTGTCAGCGATGACATCGGCGAGCTTTTCATGCGGCACAGTGTCATAAAATCGGACATTGCCGAGCGCCTCTATCGGAGCGAGAGATACATCGCCCGCGGTCACGGTGCATCTGTCAAGTACGGTAATTTTCATCTGCTTTCCTCTCATCAATAAGTCTGTGATACGCGAATCTTAAGCTCGCTTCCGGTATCCTCGAGAACTTCTATTTTCAGATTATATTTATTTTCATCTATGCCATCGGGGAACGAATTGAGCGATTTTGTATGTGTGGCGGCAGAGATAAATTCATTGGAATTGAAGGTTTCGCCTGCGCGATAGAACGGATCATCGGGAAAGCCCTGAAGAAAAACGCCGTCGTCTTTCATAAGACCGTTTTCGTCGTATCCGTTTTTGTAATCTATCACAACGCCGGGATTGTGGCGTGTTTCGCGTTGCGTTTCGCCGTCGCCGTTCCACAGGCCTGAGCCGTTTGTGCGCTTTATGCCTGAAAATTCATCGAAAATATCCTTGTCAATATGCCATACAAGCATGCCGCCGCGCTCATAGTTTTCTATCTCGTAGTGCACCTTGCCGTCATCGCTTTTTATGACGCGGCGTCTGTAGAGACCCGAGTCAAAGCCCTCAATCTGACGGTTTTCAAGCAGAAAATATTCGGCGGGATCGGGCGTGTTTATGCGCAGAATATTGTATTTGCCGCTGAGTATGGAATAGAGCGAGTATTCGCCGTCGCCCTCTGCTAACTGAGCCTCGGTGAAGCCGGAGCGAATCTTCTGAAGCGGGTCGAGGTGAGTCGGGCAGGTGCCCATTATCGGCATACGCTCGCTTTTGTCCTTCGGGCGGATGAGCCCGTAGCAGCCATTGCACATAACAGAAAACATCATAGGGAGCGGCCATCCCTTTACCTGTCTGTCATAGTCATAGATATCATGAAAACCTATCGCATGACCGAGCTCGTGCGCGGTTGTTCCGAGCGGATGGGGAAGAAAACCGTACTGTGTCTTTCTGTATTCGCCGATGAGCGTATATGAACCCTTTGATGCGGCGCAGAGCTTGACACCGCCGACACGCGGAGAATGAGCACCGGGAAAGCCCTGCGCATCCTCTTCATCGGGAAGTCTGCCGCTGTTTGCGAAAACGCCGTAGCGAAGCTCGGGCGTTGTTTCCTTGCCGCCGGAATAATCAAAACCGGCGTGAACGAGAACATAGTGCAGCTCGTCTGCGGAGAGGAAACCGTCGCCGTCCTTGTCGAGCGCGGCGAAATCCACATAAGGTTCGCATGCCTTGAGTGCCTCGGCAACGACATAAAGTGCCGCGCCCGTTCGCTTGTCGGGATTTTCTTGCTGAAGCAGGTCAGGGTGCTTGCAGTGAAGCGTCACATGGATAACGCCCTTGACATCACTGCCGTTTACATCAACGGGAGAAAAATAAAATTTTCCGCCCGACATTTCCTTATAATAATTCTTGAGAGTAAGCCCGTTGTCGCCGAAAAACTGCTCATACCAGTATTCCTTTGTCGTAGAACAGATCTGTCTGCCGTCGTCGCCGCCGGGTTCAAATGAAATCATGACCACAAGCAGGGGCACAGGCTTCATTTCCAGCTTTTTTGTCGTCACCGATGTGCCGAGAGAATTTGCCATTTTTATGTATTCCTTTCCTTGGTCGGGCGGCTCATCTGCCGTCCCAACCGTATTTTTCAAGATCGATATGACCGTCATCCTCAAACACCACACCCTCGGATATCAGCATCTCCCGCTGAACTCCCTCGCCGCCGAAGGCAAAGCCGGGGGCAGGGAAGCCGTTTCTGTTCACCACGCGGTGGCACGGGATTATGCCCGGACGCGGATTTACATGGAGCGCATAGCCGACGACACGTGCGAGCCTCGGATTGCCGACGAGTGCCGCTATTGAGCCATAGGTAGCTACCTTTCCGCAGGGAATTTTTTCAACTGCGGTATATATGAGCTCAAATGTATTTTTCACTTCGTTTTTCAAATCATACCTCCGAAAATATCTTACTCTATTATAATAGTAATGCACGATATTTGCAATATGATTTTGTCAATATTTTTGAAAAATCGACAAAAATGTTTACTTTTGTGGCATCGATATGTAAACATTGATTGACTGTTTATTGAGAAGGTATGCATTTGACGGCAAAATCACAAAATATAGGATTTTTTGAAACTATATTTTGTGGTTTTTTATCGAAAAAGTATAAATTTCAAAAATACACTTGATTTTTTGCGGAGTTTGATTTATAATGATGACATCAAGTGAACAAGTTTGCCAATATAGGTTCGGATATTATGGCCCGAACGTTTCTACCGAACGCCCAGTTTCGACTATTGGTTGAAAATCGCAGTATCGCATATTTTTATGCGGTCTTTGTGCGTTTTCTTTATTGGCAAATCAGACTTCGGTCTGATTTTTTGTTTTCAAAAAACGGAGGTGCTTATAATGAAGGCTTTGCAGGATAAGATAATCAGCGAAGGCACTGTTATCTCAAGCGAGATACTAAAAGTCGGAAGCTTTCTGAATCAGCAGCTCGATATTGAGCTTATTATGCAGATGGGCAAGGAGATTGCCTGTCTTTATCGCGCAGAAAATATAACAAAAATACTTACCATAGAAGCGTCGGGAATAGCGATAGCCGTGGCAGCAGCCTCGGAACTGCGCGTTCCCGTCGTTTTTGCTAAGAAGAGCCGCGCTTCAACCCAGACGGGTGCCGTGTATTCGAGCACGGTGCATTCCTTTACGCACGGTAATACATATGACGCAATAGTAGCAAAGGAATATATTTCGGCTTCCGACAGACTTTTGCTTGTGGACGACTTCCTCGCACGCGGCGGCGCGCTTCACGGGCTCCTCGATATAGCGTCTCAGGCGGGGGCTACGGTCTGCGGCTGTGCCATAGCGATAGAAAAGGGATTTCAGGGCGGCGGTGACGAGCTTCGCCGTGCGGGTATCCGCATAGATTCGCTCGCAATAGTCGAGAGTATGAGTCCCGAGGGCGGTATAAAATTCCGCGACTGACAAAGAATTTACAGAGAGAAATCTCTTTAAATTATAAAAATTATTTGGAGGGCAAACATGTTTAAGAAAATTGTTTCCATCATTCTCTGCGTAGCCATGCTGGCTGCATTCGCGCTTGTCGCTTCTTCATGCGGCAACTCAAAAGATGATTTCAAGCTCGGTGTCATCCTTCTCCACGATGAGGATTCCACCTACGACCTCAACTTCATCAATGCAGTAAAAGAAGCTCAGAAACAGCTCGGTCTCAAGGATTCTCAGGTTATTTTCAAAAGAGGCATCCCTGAAGGCAACGAATGCTATGAAGCCGCCTGCGACCTCGTAGACGAAGGTTGCAAGGTTATCTTCGCCGATTCTTTCGGTCATGAGCCTTATATGATAAAGGCTGCCGAGAAGTTCCCCGAGGTTCAGTTCTGCCACGCTACGGGTACAAAGGCACATACACAGGGTCTTAAGAATTATCACAATGCTTTCGCTTCCATCTATGAAGGCAGATTTCTTGCAGGCGTTGCCGCAGGCATGAAGCTTAACGAGATGATTGAAGCCGGCACAATCACAGCCGACAAGGCAAAGATGGGTTATGTAGGCGCTTTCACATACGCTGAGGTTATCTCCGGTCTTACCTCTTTCTATCTCGGCGCAAAGTATGTTTGCCCCTCTGTTACAATGGACGTTCAGTTTACAGGTGAATGGTATGACGAGAACAAGGAAAAAGCTGCCGCTCTCGCTCTTATGGATGCCGGTTGCGTTCTCATAAGCCAGCATGCAGACTCCATGGGTGCTCCCTCCGCATGCGAGGACAGAAATGTTCCCAATGTTTCCTACAACGGTTCCACAGAAGCCGCTTGCCCCAACACATTCATCGTTTCTTCCAAGATCGACTGGACTCCTTATGTTAAATATATCTGCGAAAGCACTATGAACGGCACTGAAATCAAGGCTGACTGGTGCGGCGATACCAAGACAGGCTCCGTCAAGCTTTCCGACCTCGGCAAGAAGGCTGCTGCGGCAGGCACACAGGCTAAAATAGACGAAGTAAAGGCTCTTCTCGAGTCCGGTAAGCTCCATGTTTTCGATACGGCTACATTCACCGTTGATGGCAAGACACTCACAACATATCTTGCCGATGTTGATGATATGGGCGACTATGTAAAGGAAACAGAAGCTATAAAGGACGGCTACTTCCATGAGTCCGAATACCGTTCCGCTCCCTACTTCGATCTCAGAATCGACGGCATCACTTTCCTTAACGAAAAATATTGATTTTTATAGAAAACAGCATAGAATGGGCGGAGAATAATATCTCCGTCCCATTCTGATTTTTCTTTTTCAGATTTATATACGATTTATTGCGGAGGTTACTGTGAGCGATCCGGTTATTATAAAAGTCCCCGAAAATACTGCTCCGAAAAAAGAGGTTGTTCTCGAAATGAGGAACATAACAAAGACTTTCGGAAGCATTGTTGCAAACAAAAATGTTGACCTTACGGTTTATAAGGGTGAAATACTTGCCATTCTCGGAGAAAACGGATGCGGCAAGACTACACTCATGAATATGATAGCGGGAATTTATTATCCCGACAGCGGCAAAATATATATAGGCGGAGAGGAGGTCGTCATCAGCTCTCCGAAGGATGCCTTTAAATATAAGATAGGTATGATACATCAGCATTTCAAGCTTGTTGACGTGTTTACCGCGAGCGAGAATATAGTTCTCGGCATTGATGACGGAAAATACAATATCAAGGATGTAAACAACCGTGTGCTTGAAATAGCGAAGCGCTACGGATTCAATATAGACCCCAAAAAGAAGATACACGAGATGTCTGTTTCCGAAAAACAGACAGTAGAGATAATCAAGGTGCTTTATCGCGGCGCGGATATACTGATTCTCGATGAGCCTACGGCTGTTCTCACTCCGCAGGAAGCAGGCAGGCTTTTTGATGTTATCAGAAAGATGCGCGACGACGGTAAATCCATAATTATAATAACGCACAAGCTCCATGAGGTGCTTGAGATATCCGACAGAGTTGAGGTTCTGCGCAAGGGCGAGCACGTCGCCACGGTGAATACAAATGAAACCTCGGAATCCGAGCTTACCGAAATGATGGTAGGCAAAAAGATTTCACTCAATATCGAGCGCACGGAACCGAAAAACCGTGAGCTTCGCCTTGAGGTAAAGGGACTCTGCAGTAAAGACGAAGAGGGAATAGATATACTCAAAAATGTTTCCTTTGACGCTTATTCGGGCGAAATTCTCGGTATCGCCGGTATTGCCGGAAGCGGACAGAGAGAGCTTCTCGAAGCTATAGCCGGACTTCAGAATCTGGAGAGCGGGGATATCATCTTCCATAATCCGAAAAAAGACAAGCCCGTCACATTCTTCCACAAGGATATGCACAGAGTAAAGGAGCTTGCGCGTGAAGGAGCCTTCCATTATGATGACGGCGAAGCGGTAGACTTTACCGGCATTGGCGATAAGAAGATAAAAGCGCTCGTAAACGACGGCAAGGTGCTCTTCAACGAGGACGAGATAATAGACCTGCGCGATAAGACACCGCTCCAGATAAAGGAGCTCGGCATACGCCTCTCGTTTGTTCCCGAGGACAGACTCGGCATGGGTCTTGTCGGAAATATGGACATCGTAGACAACATGATGCTCCGCAGCTACAGAAAAGGAAAATCGGTATTTGTAGACCGCAGCAAACCCGGAAACCTCGCAAATGAAATTATAAACGAGCTCGGAGTTGTAACGCCGTCCGCGCATACACCCGTGCGCAGACTTTCCGGAGGCAATGTGCAGAAGGTTCTTGTCGGCAGAGAAATTGCCGCCGCGCCGAAGGTACTTATGGCGGCATATCCTGTCCGCGGACTTGATATAAATTCGTCTTATCTGATATATCATCTTCTCAATAAGCAAAAAGAAAGCGGAGTCACCGTTATATTTGTCGGAGAGGATCTCGATGTTCTCACAGAGCTTTGCGACAGAATTCTCGTTATCAACTCCGGCAAGGTGATGGACATCGTGGACGGCAGAAAGGCTACAAAAGAAGAAATCGGTTTTCTCATGACCAAAACCGACGGTTCCGTAACCGAAAAGGAGGCTGTTTCAGATGACAAATAATGAAAATAAAGTAAAAGAGCCGCTTTTTCACATAACAAAGCGTGCCGCCATGCCTTGGAAAAAGGCATGGGGAATAAGGCTTATTGCTATATTTGCATCGCTTATTTTCTGCGGTTTGCTCTCTCTTATCGTCATAGGCGCAAATCCGATTGATTTTTATTCGGCTCTTCTCAAGGGCTCCCTCGGTTCTACGCGTAAAATCTGGAAATTTGTAAAAGACGCTTCTGTTCTGCTCTGTATTTCTCTTGCCGTAACGCCGGCTTTCAGAATGAAATTCTGGAATACCGGTGCCGAAGGGCAAACTCTGATGGGAGCTCTCGCGACAGCCGCATGTATGTTCTATCTCGGCGGTAAGGTTCCGGATTCGCTCCTCATCGTAATTATGCTCGCGGCGGCTCTCCTCGCAGGCGGCATATGGGGCACCATACCTGCCATATTCAAGGCAATCTGGGGCACAAACGAAACTCTCTTTACCCTCATGATGAACTATGTGGCTACATGTCTTGTTTCTTTCTGCCTTATCGTATGGACTCCGAACGGCTCAAGCTCGCTCGGCATACTTCCTTTCGGACACCTGCCCTCTATCGGAAACGAATATCTGCTTATCATACTCATTACCGTTGCGCTGACAATAGGAATGTATGTCTATCTCTGTTACAGCAAGCACGGATATGAGATATCAGTTGTCGGCGAAAGCTTCAAAACGGCTTGCTACATAGGCATAGATGTAAAGAAGGTCATCATACGCACGATGATAGTTTCAGGTGTGCTCTGCGGTCTTGCAGGCTTCCTCATAGTAGGCGGACTTGACCACTCTGTGACAACGGAAACTGTCGGCGGCAGAGGCTTTACCGCGATAATGGTATCGTGGCTCGCGAAGTTCAATCCCGCTATAATGGCGCTGACCTCGCTTTTCATCGTATTTCTCAGTCAGGGTGCGGCTCAGGTTTCGCAGAATTTCGATATCAGCCCCGCATTCCCCGATATGATAACGGGTATCATTCTTTTCTTCATCATCGGATGCGAATTTTTCATTGATTATAAGGTAAACTTCCGCTCTCGCAAAAAGGGAGGTGAGCAGTAATGGATAAGCTTATAAATTATCTTCTCAGCGCTATCCCGCTCGGCATGACATTTCTTTACGGCTCCACAGGCGAAATTATCACGGAAAAGGCAGGTCATCTTAACCTCGGTATTCCCGGCATAATGTGCGTCGGTGCCGCAGGCGGTTGCCTTGCGCTTCAGCTCATGTCCGTAAACGCGGCTCTCCCGGGTGTGCTTGTAGTTCTCATTGCGTTGCTTGCGTCTTTTTTCTGCGCCGCAATGATGGGACTTATCTACAGCTTCCTGACCGTTTCACTCCATGCCAACCAGAATGTTACAGGACTTGCGCTTACAACTTTCGGTGTGGGAACCATGAAATTTATCATGTCCAAGATAACCGTAATGGCTGCCGAAACGGAAACGAGATATCTTTATGCCATAAAGTATTTCCGCTTTCCCTTTGCCGACAGCACGACATTCAAATACTGCGGCATAATGGTATTTCTTGCGATAGCCATAGCTATCGTAACTTCATATGTGCTTAACAGAACAAGAGTCGGTCTGCATCTGCGCGCCGTTGGAGAAAATCCCGCAACCGCAGACGCGATGGGCATAAATGTTACGGCATATAAATATGTTGCCACGCTCATAGGTAGCGGCATAGCCGGTCTCGGAGGTCTCTTCTATATAATGGACTATGCAGGCTCGCAGGAAGCTTATCTCGGCATTTCCGCACTTGGCTGGCTCTCAATAGCACTTGTTATATTCACGCTCTGGAAGCCTGTGGTCAGCATTTTCGGCTCGGCGCTTTTCGGTATGCTTTATGTTGCCGGCTCATATATCCCGAGCATAAAAGCGCTCCGCGTCAGTATGAAGGCTACACCTATACTCGATATGCTCCCTTATGTAGTGACAATAATCGTTCTCGTAATCACAAGTGCCACGAAAAAGAAGGAAAATCAGCCGCCTGCCGCTCTCGGTACTAACTACTACAGAGAGGACAGATAAGGCTTCGGCAAATAAAAGGCAAGGGAATCCCCGAGCGGATTTCCTTGCCTTTTATGGCATTTTTATGAAATTCTGTTTTTGAGACGCAGATTGTCTGAAATCATCGCTATAAATTCGCTGTTCGTGGGCTTTCCGCGTTCGTTCTGTATCGTATAGCCGAAGTAAGAATTGAGTACATCGAGGTCACCTCTGTCCCATGCGACTTCTATCGCATGACGTATGGCACGCTCTACGCGTGATGATGTTGTTTCGTAGGTCTTGGCAACGGAAGGATACAGAATTTTTGTGACAGAGTTAATCAGATTATTGTTTTCCACCGTCATTATTATGGCAGTGCGCAGATACTGATAGCCTTTTATATGCGCAGGAACGCCGATTTTGTGAAGAATTTTTGTCACCTGAGTTTCAAGGTCGGCATCCTCGTCGCTTCCCGAGCCTGTGCGCATACTCGATAGCGGTATTCTGAAATTGTTCTGTCTGTTTCTGTAGATGCGCATTATCCTGTCAAAGAGAGTCGCATATTCCACGGGCTTCTGTATGCAGAAGGTTGCTCCGGCTTCGCTTGCCTCAAGAAAAAGGTTAGGATTTGAGCAATAAGAGAGCGCGATAAAATCGGGTGCCTGAAGCGGATTCGGAAAGAGAAGTTTTGACTTCTTTATAATCTGTATGGGGTCGCCCTTCGGAAGCCATATATCAATAAAAACGATATCCGGAGTAGTACGCTTTATTTTTGTCAGTATGTCCGTTCCGTCGGATGCCTCCTCAACTATTTCCATGCCGGCTCGTGTCAGGTTCTCCCTGAGATTCATGCGGAATTCGACATTTTCATCTGCGATAAGTATTCTTACTTTTTGTTCCATGTTAATTTTCTCCATTTCTTTATTTTAGTGCCGGATTTTTGACTTACCAAAATTTTCCAACAACATACTACCATATTTTGGGAATTTTTTCAATACCATATTGGAAAATTTTGTCAACAAATTTGAAGAGCGATTTTTGTTTACCTTGCTGAAATCGTTTTTCAATAATCGTCAAATAAGAACAAAAGGGAATATTAAAAACGGCGAATAAGAGGGATTTAAACCGCGATAGAGCGAATTTTCATGAATTTACTTGCAAAGAAGGCAGACGGCGTGACACGATATGCCTTCCTCTTTTCCCGTAAAACCGAGATGTTCTTCGGTAGTTCCTTTGATGTTTACAGAATCAATATCAATTTCGAGTGCATTTGATATGTTTTTTCTCATTATGTCGGTGTATGGCGATATTTTTGGCTTCTGCGCTATCAGCGTGACATCCACATTGCAGACTCTATAGCCGAGTGCCGATATCTTTTTATATACCTCGCCGAGTAAGATAAGACTCGATATTCCTTTATATTTATCGTCGGTATCGGGAAAGTGCCTTCCTATATCACCGAGCGCAGCCGCACCGAGCAGAGCATCGCAGACCGCATGGAGCAGAACATCGGCATCGGAATGCCCGAGCAGCCCTGCTTTATGCGGTATTTCCACCCCGCCGAGAAAGAGCTTTCTCCCCTCGGTGAGCCTGTGAACATCATATCCGTGACCTATGCGGAAATTCATTTACTTTCCCTCCCGTTCAGCACGCCGAGTACCTCGCGGATATCGGCAGGCGTTGTTATTTTGATATTGTCGGAGCCTGTTTCAATACAGTAGACATTAAAGCCGGCGTGCTCCGCCATCATAGCGTCATCGGTAATTGCCGCGCCCTTGCTCTTGCAGTTTTTCAGCGAAACAAAATAAATGCTTTTTTTGAAAACCTGCGGCGTCTGCGCACGCCATATTTTGCTCCTGTCGAGCGTACCCGTGATTTTTCCGTCCTCATCGGCTTTTTTCATTGTGTCGGTCGCCTTTGTTGCCGCTATTGCCGCGCCTTTATTAAATGCCGCTTTTACCACGGCGGATATCTTTTCGGGAGTTATGAGGCAACGCGCACCGTCGTGAATAGCCACGAAATCGGCGTTCTTCGATATGGCGGAAAATCCGTTTTCAGCAGAACGGGCGCGTGTATTTCCACCGAGAACCACGCGCGAAAGCTTTGTTATTCCGTATTCATTTTTGAATTCTTCGTTATAATACGGAAACTCAGCTTCATTTGTTACAATGATAATCTCATCTATAAGCTCGCAGCTCTGAAAGGCGCAGAGCGTATGCGCAATGACGCTTTTTCCGCTAAGCTCTATCATCTGTTTTGAAATGCCTTGCATCCTTGCACTCAGACCCGCAGCGAGTATTACCGCTGAGGTATAGGGACGCTCCTTTTTGCGCGTCACGATATTCATGGCAGTGCTTATTTTTTTCAGTATATTTTTCATTATAACCTCCGGTATGTTCAGTCAATAACCGTAAAATCAGCTTAGCGATAACTATTTTACCATAAAATCGGTAGTTTGTCATTGATAAAAGTAAAAAAAATGGAAATTTTATAAAAAATTTTCAAAAATCTATTTATTTATACCGAAAAATATATTATAATATATGAACAACACTCTATTCTTTGTAGGAGCGAAAAGAAGTTGGGAATACTGAATTATATTGCAGAGCAGTTTTTGGCAATAAAGCTTATTGATATTCTGGATATCGCCGTAGTGTCGATACTCATTTATTATATAATCAAATTCATCCGTGACAGACGCGCGAGCAAGCTGGCGCTCGGCGTTCTCATGGTTCTTATTGTTGTAATTATAAGTGATATACTCGATATGCGAGCACTGAAATTTTTGCTCTCTAATATAGTGCAGATCGGTCTCATTTCGCTTATCATCATATTCCAGCCGGAGCTTCGTTCCGCTCTTGAAAAGATGGGAGGAAGCCCCTTCCGCTCGATAAAAAATGCAGGCGAAACAAAATCCTCCCAGTCAAAGCATACGGCTATAAACAATATCTGCGAGGCAGCAAGCGAACTCTCCAAGGAATATACCGGTGCATTGATTGTAATCGAGCGCTCAACTCCTCTCGGAGATATCATAAAAACGGGAACAGTTGTCAATGCGGATGTAACCGTTCCGCTTCTCCGCAATATATTTTACAATAAGGCGCCTCTGCATGACGGTGCCGTAGTTATCAAAAACTGCAGAATCTATGCCGCAGGTTGCTTCCTTCCGATGTCCACAAACGATGATATAATCAAGGACCTCGGCACACGCCACCGCTCCGCGATAGGCATGAGCGAAAACAGCGATGCTGTTATCGTAGTCGTTTCCGAGGAAACCGGAACAATATCGATAGCCGTGGACGGTCAGCTCAAGCGCAATTACGACCTCGGTACGCTGAAAACAGAGCTTTCGGCTCTTCTCGGCGATGAGCCTCATACAAAAGATCGCAAGGGCGAAAAGCATGTTCGTGAAACAAAAGAAGATGAACAGAAGCAGGAACAGAAATAATCACAGGCGAAGGGAGTTGAGCAGATTGAAAGAGACATTCAGCAGGTTAAAAGAATTTTTCGGGCAGAAAAATACGGTCGTCGATCGTGAGGAAGGCTCCGATGATTACACTGTCAAGCGGAGCAAAAAAGCCGATATAATAATAAGAATTTTCTCCATACTTGCGGCGATAATAATCTGGATTTACGCCGTGAGTACTGACGGAAATATAAAAACAACAGACTATCAGTTTACAAGCAATGATATAACGATAAAAAACGAAAGTGTATTGAATGAAAGAAACTTCGATATTTCTCTTGCCGATACGAATATAGTCGTCACAGTGAAGGGCAGGAAGCTCAGTGCCACCGATGCAAAAAGAAGCAGAGTGAAGCTTTCCGTCGATGCCGCAACGGTTACAGCCGCAGGAGATACGATGCTCAAGCTCGATATTGACTTGCCGATCGGCGTGGCGCTCGTTTCCGTTTCTCCGGAATTTATAAGAGCGGACATCACTACATCACCTGTTGAGCACGTCGATGATGAAAAAAACACGCATACTGATACAATCGGCGCGGAGAATGACGAAACAGGCGTAAAAGAATAAGATGCAGAGACACAGATATATAGTACAAAACATAAAAATGCCTATCGGAGCTTCAACAGACGAAACCTTTCATTTTGCACGAAAGCGTTTGTTGAAGTTCTTTTCCGCTGACAGCATTTCGGAGATGAAGATATTTAAAAAATCCGTAGATGCGAGGAAAAGAGCTGACATAAAGTTCGTCTATTCCGTTATTGCTACGGTTGAAGGCAAAAGCCCCGATGAAGAAAAGCTCGGCAGAGACGGCATAACAGCGGCAAAGTCAGCCGATATTACACCGACTTTCGGCGATGAGGAGCTCGGCGCACGCCCCGTGATAGTGGGATTCGGTCCCTGCGGGATGTTTGCGGCGCTTACGCTGGCAAAATACGGATATCGTCCGATAGTGCTTGAAAGAGGCAAAAATACGGCAGAGAGAAGTGCCGATGTAGATGCTTTTTTTCGCTCTTGCATGCTGGACGGCGAATCAAATATTCAGTTCGGTGCCGGAGGAGCGGGTACATTTTCCGACGGCAAGCTCATGACGCGCATAAATGATCCGAAATGCGCCTATGTTCTCGAAACAATGGTACGCCACGGTGCGCCGGAGGAAATACTCTCAAATGCGCGTCCACACATAGGCACGGATTATCTGAAGCGGGTCGTTTCCGGCATAGAAGCCGAGATAATCTCTCTCGGCGGTGAGATACATTATAAGACAAAATTTGATGGCTTTGATGCCGCGGGAGGACAGCTGATCCGCTCGGTCAAAACCGGATACGGAGACATCGAATGCGGTGTCCTTATGCTTGCGATAGGTCACAGCGCAAGAGATACATTCGAGATGCTCGGCGGAACCTCACTTGTGATAACTCCGAAGCCGTTTTCCGTCGGAGTGAGAATAGAACATCTGCAGGAAAACATAGACAAGGGGCTCTACGGCGAGCTTGCAGGTGACCCGAGACTGCCGAAGGGCGAATACAATCTTTCATGCCGCATAGGCGGACGCGGTGTATATACCTTTTGTATGTGCCCCGGTGGCGAGGTTGTGGCGGCTGCATCGGAGCACGGCGGAGTAGTTACAAACGGCATGAGCAGCTACATCAGAAGCGGCAAAAATGCAAACTGCGCTGTTGCCGTATCGGTGCTTCCCGATGATTTCGGCGGCACGGTAGCCGGTGCGATAAATTTTCAACGCAGGATAGAGAGTGCTGCATTTGATATAGGCGGCAGAGGATACGCCGCGCCGTGTCAGAGTGTAGGCAACTTTCTCGGCAGAGCCGGCTGTCGCAATACGATAGGCGACGTGGAGCCGACATATATGATGGGAAATGTGACATTTACCGATGTTGGGCGTGTTTTTCCTGAGTTTGTTACCGAGTCACTGAAAGCCGGTATTGCAGATTTCGGAAAAAAACTGCACGGCTTTGACTCTGATGATGCACTGATAACGGCGCCCGAAACGAGAACCTCATCTCCGATACGTATATGCAGAGAAAAAAATTACACAGCACAAAACTATAAAAATCTCTATGTAGGAGGAGAGGGTGCAGGCTACGCCGGAGGAATAACAAGTGCCGCTGTGGACGGCATAAATATGGCGCTTTCCCTCATGGCGAAATATAAACCGCCGAAGTACTGACCTGCATTTGGCAATACCTAATGATACAATGAGAGGACGGACTATCCATGAAAAAAGAAAAAAAGTGGATAATTTGTGAGCAGGACGAAGATGAGGTATCGACACTCTGCAAAACGCTCGGCGTTTCACCTGTCACTGCCCGCGTACTCTGCAACAGGGGCTACAGAGACCCGCAGAGCGCAAAAATTTTTATAGATAAATCAGAGAGCTTTCTTCACGATCCTTTTCTGATGAAGGATATGGATGCAGCTGTCGCAAGAATAATGAGGGCCACGGAAGGCAACGAAAAAATCACGGTATACGGTGATTACGATGCCGACGGTGTGACATCCGTGTCGATGCTTTTGCGATATTTTCGCGATCGCGGAATATCTGCCGATTTTTATATTCCTTCACGCGAATACGAGGGCTACGGCATGAGCCGCGATGCGATTGATACGATAGCCGCGAGCGGCACGAAGCTTATTATAACCGTAGATACGGGTATAACGGCGGTAAGCGAGGTCGAATACGCAAAGAGTCTCGGCGTAGATACCGTTATAACAGACCATCATCAGTGCCCCGAGATTCTGCCTGATGCCGTCGCCGTGATAAATCCGCACAGAGCAGACTGCGGATATCCATATAAGGATCTGGCAGGCGTTGGTGTCGCCTTCAAGCTGATATGTGCACTGGAGCTTGCCCGCGAGAACGACGGAAAGTATAATCTCGATACAGTCAAGGATATGTGTCGCTCATATATCAGCCTCGCGGCAATCGGCACGATAGCCGATGTAATGCCCGTAACGGGAGAGAACCGAATAATAATCCATATAGGTCTGGGGCTTTTGCGCGGCACAGAGGATGTCAGCATGAAATCGCTCCTATGTGCCGCGGGAATAGAAACAGACTCGGGGCGCAACAGAAAAAGCGTGCTGAAGCGTATTTCCGTCTCTTCCATAGCCTTCGGGGTGGCACCTCGCATAAATGCGGCGGGGCGCATGGGCGATGCGGGAAGAGCAGTTCAACTTTTCATGACGGAGTCTCCGATGCTTGCAGATGCCATAGCGGAAGAGCTTTGTGCCTTTAACCGTGAGCGGCAGGCACTGGAAAATTCCATATTAAAGGAAGCCGAGACTTTTCTTTTTAAAAACCCTCATGCCGCTGAATGTGATGTGCTCGTGATATCCGGCGACAACTGGCATCACGGCGTAATCGGCATAGTTGCCTCGAAGATAACCGAGCGCTATGGCAAGCCATGCGTGCTTATATCTTTTGCCAAAGACTCGGATGAAGGCAGAGGAAGTGCCAGAAGTGTTATCGGCTTTGATATATTCGCTGCTTTTTCCGCATGTAGCAAGCTGCTTACCAAGTTCGGCGGGCATGAGCTTGCGGCGGGACTTACAATTGAGCGCGGCAATGTAGATGCTTTCCGCGAGGCGATAAATGCTTATGCAAGCGATGCTTTTGCTGCAGGCATGCCTGAGCCTGTCTGTGAGATAGACTGTGAGGTTTCGGAGAGCGATATCAATATGGTAGAGGCAAACGAGCTTATGCGTCTCGAACCGTACGGTGCAGGCAATCCTGCGCCGGTATTCCTTCTGAAAAATGCCCAAATAGACGATATAACGCTTCTCAAGGAAGATAAGCATACAAAACTGATGATAAAATCAGGCGATATGCTTGTTCCTGCGCTTTTATTCGGCAGAAACCTGATCTCGGAGGGCTACGAATGCGGCGACAGCGCGGATATAGTCTTTAGTCTCGATATAAATGAATTTCGCGGGATGTCATCAATTCAGATGATGGCAAAGGAAATACGTTTCGGGAAAGACACTCTGCTCGAATATATAGAAGCCGAGGAATATGCCGAAAAGGTCATTTTAGGCAGAGAAGTCTGCGAGGCAGAGGATTATCCGGATCGCGGTGACTTTGTGCTTTTCTATAAATTTCTGCAAAAGAACGCACCTGCCAAGGGCACGGAAATCAATATAAAGGCGGCGCTTCGTGCGCTCCCGTCGGTTTCTTTTGTCAAACTGAAAATAATGATGGCTGTGTTTATCGATGCCGGGCTTATAACAGCTGATAAATGCAGCGGAATGACGTATTCTTTTTCATTACCGAAGGTAACGGAAAAAACAGATATTATAAATAACAGACTCTTGAATGGGATAAAAACAGAGTGACCCACCGGAGTCGGGAGAAAAAAGATGTTTTACGATATAGACAGGCTTATGTTCATACTTGAAAGTACGGGCAAGACCTATAATACCGAAAAGATAAAAAAAGCATATGAATATGCCCGCGAGATGCACAGCGGGCAATATCGGAAGAGCGGCGAGGAATATATAAATCATCCCGTTGCCGTAGCGGAAATAGTTGCGGGGCTGGGGCTCGATACAGATTCCATCTGCGCTGCGCTCCTGCACGATACTGTCGAGGACTGCTCTGATAAGACAGACATTGATAAGATACGCAAGCTCTTCGGTGACAGTGTAGCCGAGCTTGTGGATGGGCTTACAAAGCTTGTCCGTATTCCTTTCGAGGATAAAGAGGACGAGCATATGGAGAATCTTCGCAAAATGTTCTTTGCCATGGCGAAGGATATCCGCGTTATCTTCATCAAGCTTGCGGACAGACTTCACAATATGCGTACACTCGATGCGCAAGAGGAGAGGAAGCGCAGGAGAATAGCCCTTGAGACAATGCATGTTTATGCACCGCTTGCTCATCGTCTCGGTATGCAGAAAATAAAGCAGGAGCTGGAAAATCTGGCACTTTCATATTTAGATCCCATAGGCTATGATGAGGTGCGTGACGATATAGATAAGAAATACGGCAGAAATCGCGGCTTTATCGAGAATACAAAGAAAAGCATTACCGAATATCTGAAGAAAAACGGTCTTGATGTTACAATAGAGGGACGTGTAAAATCAGTTTACAGTATATATCGTAAGATGTATCAACAGAATAAGAACTTCGACGAAATATATGATTTCTATGCAGTGCGAATCATTGTAAATACCGTTTCGGAATGCTACAGCGCTCTCGGATATATTCATGAGATGTACAATTCTATTCCCGGACGCTTCAAGGATTATATCTCAACTCCTAAGGCAAATATGTACAGCTCACTTCATACCACTGTCATAGGCAGAGATGGCATTCCCTTTGAGGTGCAGATACGTACATGGGAAATGCATCATATCGCCGAATACGGTATCGCCGCCCACTGGAAATACAAATCCGGAGACAGAACAAAAGAGGATATAGACAAGAAGCTTGAATGGATAGCAAAACTTGTTGAAGATGAATCTACCACAGCGGATCATGACGATTTTCTTGAGGCGATAAAGATAGATATTTTTCAGGATGAAACATTTGTTTTCACGCCGAAGGGCGATGTTGTCAACCTGCCGCAGAATTCTACATGCATAGATTTTGCCTATCATATCCATTCTGCTGTCGGAAACAGAATGATCGGTGCCAAAGTAAACGGAATGATAGTTCCGATAGACAGGGAACTGAAAAACGGAGAAATTGTAGAGATACTGACCTCATCCTCGGCAAAGGGCCCGAGCCGCGACTGGCTTAACATTGTAAAAACAAGCGAAGCCAAGGCAAAGATACGTCAGTGGTTCAAAAAGGAGAAGCGCGATGAAAATATTGCCGAGGGCAGGAACGCTTTCGTTTCCGAGCTGAAGCACTACGGAAGAACCTATACCGACGAGCAGTTTGAGAGGATTTCCGAAAATATAGCTTTGCGCTGCGGCATGAACAACGCGCTTGAGCTTTTCAATATGCTTGGCTACGGAGGGCTTTCCATATCAAAGATATCGGCGCGCATACGCGATGAATTTGATCGCGTGGTGGCACCGCCGGCAGAAGAACCGATAACAGATGCTTCTCAGGTTCAGACAGTACAGAAACCATACTCAAGAGGAAGCTACAACGGTGTCGCCGTTGATGGACTTGAGGGCTGTCAGGTAAAGTTTGCAAAGTGCTGCAATCCGCTCCCCGGTGACAATATAATCGGCTTCATCACAAAGGGATACGGCATTTCCGTTCACAAATGCGACTGCAAAAATGCTCTCGCATCAATGAAAGACAATCCGGACAGATTTGTGCGCGTGGAATGGCGCAAGGCTTCCGGCGGAGGAGATGCCGCGGGAGGGCAGTATGAAGCCGTAATGCGCATTTTTGCCGAAAACAGAATTTCCATGCTTGCTGATATTACATCGGCTCTTGCGGAAATGCGTGTTTCAATACTCCAGATAAATACGCAGACAAAAAGCGACGGTCAGTGCATAATCAGCATCGGCGTCGCATGCAAGAATCTCGATCATTATCTCAGCATTGTTTCAAGAATCAAAAATATAAATGGCGTATATTCCATTGAACGCGGATATACTTCATAAAAGGAGACTGAAAATGAGAGCTGTCATACAGCGTGTTTCATCATCGCAGGTCGTCGCAGACGGCGTGCTGACAGGCAGAATAGGGAAGGGGCTTACAATACTTTTCGGAGTTAAAAAAGGCGACAGCGAAAGAGATGCAGAACTTCTTGCGCTAAAAATATCAAAGCTTCGCATATTTTCCGACGAGAACGATAAAATGAATTTGTCCGTAAAAGATGTTTGCGGCAGTGCGCTTGTTGTCTCCAATTTCACTCTGTATGCCAACTATGCACACGGAAATCGGCCGGATTATTTTACAAGCGAAGCGCCGGAGCGGGCAAATGAACTTTATGAATACTTCGTTTCATGTCTTAAAAAAGAGATACCGGATGTGCAATGCGGTGTTTTCGGCGCATATATGCAGCTTGATATCAGAAATGACGGACCTGTAACAATAGTTATGGACAGTGAAATTCTGCAAAATAAAGGATGAATTTTTATGATATTAAATATAAACGGCGAGATAAATGAATATTATATACAGACGCTTTGTATGCTGTTTTTCCCGGGAGAGAAATTTTCCGCGGCTAAGCAGACAGATGCCGAATCTCCGTCCGCATCCGTTTCAATCGAGGAAAGCGTAGACGGAATAACGGCTAAAGTCAACATATCTCACCTCGGTAAAAATGTGGAGCGCTCGTTCTTCGAGCCTTTTTCGGATAGCGAAACACTTGATAAAACAAGAAAAATTGCTGTCGGAAAAGCATTTTTCAATGCAGGAAAGAAGCTTGTCGGCAAGGTGCCGCAATGGGGAATACTTACCGGTGTGCGTCCCGCAAAGCTCGCTCTTCAGGAGCTTATGAACGGTGCTACAAAGGCAGAGGTTCGCTCAATATTCACAAAGGAATACTTCGTGAATGCAAAAAAGGCGGCACTTGCCTGCGATACAGCATATCTCGAAAAGAAAATCATCGCCGTCGCACCGGAAAACGCCTGCAGCATATATATTTCCATACCTTTCTGCCCATCAAGATGCAGCTATTGCTCGTTTGTATCATACACTTCGCCTAAGCTTTTGGGGCTTCTTGACGGATATCTCGAGCAGCTTTGCCGAGATATAGCCGAGCAGGCGGCTCTTATTAAGTCACTCGGTCTCACCGTGGCGACAGTCTATATTGGCGGAGGAACGCCAACGACTCTCAGCGCCTCTCAGCTCGAAAAACTTCTTTCCGTTATATCCGAAAATGTAGACATGTCGGGAGTTGAAGAATTTACCGTTGAGGCAGGCCGTCCCGATACAATAACCAAAGAAAAGCTTGAGGTTATAAAGAAATACGGCGCTACACGCATCAGTATAAATACGCAGACGCTCAATGATGAGGTGCTTGAGCTTATAGGAAGAAAACATACAGCCGCTGATTTTTACCGCGCGTTTGAGCTTGCCAGAAGCATCGGCATACCGCAGATAAATACAGACCTCATTGCGGGGCTTCCGGGTGAAGGCTTCGGAAGCTTTTCATCAACAGTTGACGAGATGACACGACTGCATCCGGAAAATCTCACGGTACACACGCTGTGTATAAAAAATGCGGCAGATTTTTCGCAGAAGCGTTCATATATATATGACAGAGGCGAAAATGTAGCCACCAAGCTTGTGGACTATGCGCATCTCGCAGTCAAAAATGCCGGGTATATTCCTTATTATATGTACAGGCAGAAAAATACCGTGGACAATCTTGAAAATGTAGGCTTCTGCCTGCCGGGTTGCGAAGGAAAATACAATATATACATGATGGAAGAGATACATAGCATATTTGCCATAGGAGCAGGTGCCGTCTCTAAGCTTGTAGACAGAAAATCAGGCAAAATTGACAGGATATTTGAATACAAATATCCTTATGAATACCTTTCGGATGAAAATGAACAGCGTGAAAAGGACAAAAAAGAGAAAATAATCAGCTTTTATAATAATATCAGTTAAAAACAGGAGGTTATTTGATGATACAGCATAATCTGAAATTTGCTGATCAGGAAGAAATGAAGAGCTTTGTTTTGGATTGTGAAAGCAAATACGAAGCTCAGGTCAGAAACGCGGCAAGAGAAATCTGCAAAAACAGGGAAGAGCGCTTTATAATGCTCTCGGGTGCATCCTGCTCGGGAAAAACAACCACATCATTTATCCTCGAGGATGAAATGAAAAAATTCGGAAAAACCGCCAAAATCATATCGATTGACGACTTTTACCGTAGCAGAGACGATATTTCAAAAGATAAAATACCGAATTATGAAGCGGCATCCGCCATAGATCTGAATTATTTTGTTGTTTGCATATCCGATATACTTGCAGAAAAGCCTGCAAGGCTTCCGAAATACGATTTTCAGCTCGGAATGCGGAGCGGATATACCGACTACCATCCGAGCAGAAACGAATTTATCGTATTTGAAGGAATACAGGCCATGTATCCCGAGATAATGTCGCTTCTTCCGAAGAGAGCAACCAGGGCAATCTATATAGGAGTGCACGATAATATTTCGGCATACGGAAGTTATTTTGAAGCAAGAGAAATACGTCTTTTCCGTCGTATTGTGCGTGATTTTTACTTCCGCGGTGCATCGGTCTCGCTTACAATGAAGCTGTGGGACGGTGTTGCGAAAAATGAGGATGAAAACATTTTTCCAAATGCCAAAAATGCCGATTTCTTTATAAATACGCTCATGCTTTATGAAATAAATGTCATAAAACCATATATTTTAGATAAAAAAATGTATGATTTTTCGGTCAAGAATGAAACTGAATTATACAATTTTTTTGAAGAAAAATTCAAAAACGTACCTGTGATTCCGTCGTCGCTTGTGCCGGAAAACTCTGTTTTCCGTGAATTTATCGGTCGCTGACCGTTATTTAAGGAGATTTTCAAGGTGGAAAAGCAAAAAAAAGCCCCTCGAATGATGTCGGGCGTTGTAATACTCATGTTTTCAAATATGCTCGTGAAGCTGATGGGGCTTTTTTTCAAAATTCCGCTTCATTCATATCTCGGGGATCTCGGAATGGGATACTTCAATGTGGCGTATAATATATTTGTTACGCTTTATATGATATCTACAGCCGGACTTCCTATAGCTATTTCCATAATGGTATCAGGCAGCAGAACGCTTGGCAGAAAAAAAGAAGTGCGCCGAATTTTTACGACAGCACTGTTGCTTTTTGTTGCCCTCGGTGTAGCAGGGACTTTGATAATGGTTCTCGGTGCAAAGCCGCTTGCCACTTTGATGGGCAGTCGTGACAGCTATTACTGTATAATCACAATAGCGCCAACACTTTTCTTTATCTGCGTTTCCAGTGCCATAAGAGGCTATTTTCAGGGTCATCAGAACATGACACCCACAGCGGTTTCCGAAGTTATTGAGGCGATAGGTAAGTTTGCCATAGGCATTGTACTTTGCAAATATGCGATATCATGTGGATACAGCATAGAAATAGCGGCGGCATATGCCATAGCCGGAATCTGCATAGGTGTAGGCACCGGAATGGTTTTTCTTATATCGGCAAAGCTTTTCCATAAGCAGAATTACGGTTATCTCATAATAGAGGAAAGCAATGAATGTATGCCGCAAAAAGCCATATTCAGAAAGCTTGTTTTAACAGCTGTTCCGATAACCATAAGTGCGGTTGCGCTTAATCTGACCGGAATTATAGATTCAGTTACGATAATAAACTGCATGAAATCATACACATCAACACCTATAGCGGAGGCGGCTTACGGAAATTACAGCACTCTTGTAGTAACACTGACACATTTGCCGTCAGCACTTATAGTGCCGATAGCATCTGCATTGACGCCGGCTCTTGCTTCCACGAGGGCTGAAAAAAATACGGAAAAATCCATGAAAGCAATGAACGCATCGCTTAAATTTGCAGCTATAATATCTATTCCTTGTGCTATCGGAATGTCAATATTATCAAAGCCGATACTTGCAATGCTTTTCAGAAAAAAGGCGGAATCGGTCAACAGTGCGGCACCGCTTTTGTCAATTCTTTCAATATCGGTATTTTTTACCGCAATGCTGACGATAACAAATTCAATACTCCAGTCTCATAGGCTTGAAAGAAAACCGATAATATCGATGCTTTGCGGTGCGGCTGTAAAGCTTGTGATTAATTTTATTCTTATAAGCATACCTCAAGTAGGAGTTTACGGAGCGCCAATAGGAACAGTAATCAGCTATTTTGTAATGGCGGTTTTGAATTTCTGCTTTGTTGCCAAGTATGTGCATCTTGATATAAAAATATTGAAGTCATTTTTCAGACCGTTTTTGGCAACACTTGCTTCAAGCGTATTTACAATAACCTCGTTTAAGATTATTGATAAAATATCACGCCAGTCCGTTGCGACATTATCTGCAATTCTTATAACTGTAGTTGTTTACTTTATTTTGCTTTTTGCAATGAAGATTATTGTGAAAGAAGAACTTATGATGCTGCCGAAAGGCGAAAAGATTTGCAGATTTCTCGGTAAGCTCGGTATGAAGAGCTTTGCGTGAAAATGCCAATATCGAAAGCCTTTATGAAGCATACATCATCTATGGCATGAAAAAAGCCCGTTTTCGGGCTTTTTTATATATTTCTATTCCCTCAATTATACAAAATTTTCATTTTGTATAATTGCATCCATTGAAAGAGCCGCACTTCCCGCTGGTCGTGCGGTGTCTGCAATTAAATTACAAAAGGCAGATTTTGTATAAAAGTCGGTGACTGCTCTGCTAACCAAGCGCATAGCAGGCATGCACAAGCTCTTCTTCCCGCGTCTTTATTCCGGCGGTTAATTTCATATTGAATGACAGTCTCTTTACTTTCGCGCAATTCGTTGCTATAATATAATCGGAAGCAGGCGTCAGCTTATCTTAATTTTCAAGGAGACATTTATGAAAATAACAATAGGTGCCAATATCAAAAGCTTGCGGCAGAAAAAAGGAATCACACAGGATGAGCTTTCTGCGGCAATGAATGTCAGCTCTGCGGCTGTAAGCAAATGGGAGCGCGATGAAACTTATCCCGATATCACCCTTTTGCAACCACTGGCATATTATTTCGGCGTGAGTCTTGATGAACTCATGGGATATAATAAGGAAAAAATTCAGGCTGATATCGATAGCACAGTCGAATTATATCTGAAATCATATCTAAAAATCGGTGCTGAAAAGACCCGCGAATTCATCACTAAGGCTTATAGTGACTATCCCAGCTACCGTGGCGGCACGGATGAACAGGTCGCGGCAATACAGGAAAAATATCTTTTTGCCGCATCACTGCTGACCGAACGCACGAAAAAAGAAGATACGCTTTACCATGCTTTCTACGATTGCCGCCCTGCGGAACGGCGCGAAAAGCCGCTTATTGATTTGATTACAGATTTGCGTATGAACGCAAAAAGCAGCAGGCGCGCCGAGCTTCTGAAAAATCCGAAGTATGCAGATGCTCTGAAAAAATACATCAAAAGTTAATAATTACAGCAAAAAGGCAGACCTTGGTCTGCCTTTTTACATTACTTTATGCACATCAATAAAATCACAAGTATGCCAAGCGCTATTCTGTACCAGCCGAACACGGTGAAATCATGCTTTTTGATATATCCCATGAGGAATTTTATCACTGCCACAGAGACAAAGAATGCCACTATAGTGCCGACCGCAAGTATTATTGCCTCTTCCGCCGAAAAATGCAGACCGAATTTGGCAATCTTTATCGCGCTCATGCCGAACATTACGGGGACGGCAAGGAAGAATGTAAATTCCGCCGCCGCAACTCTCGATACGCCGATGAGCAACGCTCCTATTATTGTAGCGCCGCTGCGCGATGTTCCCGGGATTATGGAAAGCACCTGAAAAAGCCCGATGAGCAACGCCGTATAATAGCTGATATCTCCGAGCGTTTCCACTTTCGGAGTTCTCTTTTTGTTCCATGCCTCGATTATAATGAAAGCTATGCCATAGAAAATCAATGCTATCGCAATGACAAGCGGCGTATGCAGATGAGCCTCAATATAATCATCGAAAAGCAGCGTTACCACAGCGCCCGGAATGCATGCCACAACTACCTTGAGCCATGTGGAAAATACATCTTTTCTGAAAACGGGCTGTGATTTATCCTTGAACTGAAACGGAAACATTTTATTCCGGAAAAGCAGGACAACGGCAAGTATCGCGCCGAGCTGGACAACATAGAAATACATCTCCTTGAAGCTCTCACTCATATCAAGCGTGAGAAATTCGTCAACAAGGAGCATATGTCCCGTACTGCTTATCGGAAGCCATTCCGTTATTCCCTCGACTATACCGAGAAAAACGGATTTTAATATCTCAATAAAACGCATTGTGAAAAATTCCTTCCTTAAATGCAATAATCACATTGTTTATTTATTATCGGAGCTTTTATCTTCCGTTTCGTTTGAGCCGCTCTTTTTTTCAGTCTGCTTTACATCATCGCGGGAATACTGCTTTACCGTCTGCGCCTCGAAAAGGCGGACTTTCACGAGCCCCGCAAGAGGATTTATTTCACAAACTGTTCCGATTCCGTCCGGAGTCACGACCTCACTGTCAAGCTTCGGTGTCCTTTTCAGCTCCTCCTCATATACTTCATGCTCATATCGCAGGCAGCACATGAGTCTGCCGCAGGCACCGGAAATCTTCTGCGAATTGAGCGAAAGATTCTGTTCCTTTGCCATCTTTATAGATACCTGAACGAAATCGGGCAAAAATTTTTTACAGCAGAAAGGTCTGCCGCAGACGCCTAATCCGCCGATGAGCTTTGTCTCGTCGCGTATGCCTATCTGACGAAGCTCAATTCTTGTTTTGAATACAGCCGCGAGGTCTTTTACAAGCTCGCGGAAGTCGATTCTTCCGTCGGCTGTGAAATAGAAAATCAGCTTTGTATTATCAAAGGTATATTCCACATCGACAAGCTTCATTTCAAGCTTTCGTGCGGCAATCTTTTCCATGCAAACAGCAAACGCTTCCCTTTCCTTTTCCTTATTTGCATTATAGCGTTCCATATCGGCAGATATCGCTATTCTGACGACGGGGCGCAGAGGCAAAATTACCTTTGACGCATCTACAATACGATTTGCAATCGATACATACCCGAATTCCAAACCGCGGGCTGTTTCCACTATAACTTTGTCATCGGTGGTACATGCCGTGCCCTGTGGGTCAAAGTAGTATGTTTTTCCATTCTCTTTGAATCTAACACCCACTATTTCATAGGAGGTTTTTTCTTCTGCGGTTACGTTCTCGCTATCTATATTCTCTCTATTCATATTATTCTCCGTTTTTATATATTATTCCATAACATGGAGGCAAGCACTGCCAGAGACAAGGTGATATTTACATTTGATTGCTGAAGAAGCGCCGTTTTCATGACAGCTTCAGAACATTTTATTGCGCTGTCAACGCCGATATTGCATGATATCCTGTTCATCTCATCAAGAGTAAAAAAGTTCATGTCATCACTGTTTTTCACTGAATAAGCGATGATATCGGCATATGCCCGCGTAAGGCATGAGCAGACCTTCAGAAGAAGCTCCCGCGAGTTTATCTTATCGCTGAATATTTTGAGAAAATCAAAATAGGATATCTCTTCATTTTTGGAATTTTGCGCCGAGACGACAGAACGCGCAATATCGTAAGCTTCCCTGTCCAGCGTTTTTTCCGTTAAAAGCTCTATCGCTTTTCCTATGCTGCCGGATGCATTGCGTACAGCAAAATGAAGCGACTCCTCATCATATGCAATGCCAATTTTCTTTATATATTCCTCGATTTTCGGCGCTTCGAAAGCCTGCATTATTATTTTTTGTGTTCTCGAACGAACCGTGGAAAGCAGCTTTTCCGAATTTTCGCAAATCAGGAATATATACGTATGTGAAGGCGGCTCCTCTATGATTTTAAGCAATGCATTCTGTGCCTGAAGCGTCAGAGCATCGGCTTTATCAATGATATACGCCTTGAAATCAAGAACAGACGGGGTAAGCGAGGCGGTGGCAAAGAAATTGCGTACCTCGTCTACACCTATCGTCTTTTTTCCCTCTTCCACGGTAAGCATATGTATGTCCGGGCAGGTGCCGTGTGCGACGGCAACGCAGTTTTCACACAAGCCGCACGGTTCATCACCGTGCTCGATGCAAGCCATGAGCATGCATATTCTGCGGGCAAGCGTTTTTCTGCCGGAGCCTGTTGCCCCCTCAAAAATATAAGCGTGAGACAGCTTTCCCGCGGAAATTGCGCCCGTAAGATACTGCCTGGCTTCTTCGTTTCCGAGCAGTACAAAATTATCGTTTTTCATTAAAATCTTATATACTTTTCAACATCGATTATAAAAGCCGTGGCTCCACCGACGGTAACGCTTGCCGTATTCATCATGGCACTGTTTGCCATGGCACCGGGAACTGTAAGCGGTACATTCTGCGTACGTCTCTTGCTGTGAGTTTTGATTATTTCGAGAGCCTCCTCGATACGGCTTTCATCAACACCGAGAAGAAAAGTAGAGTTTCCGCTCAGCAGAAATCCGCCCGTAGACGAAATCTTGGTGATATGGAAACCGGCGCCTGTAAGACTCGTGTTTACGAAATGCGCATCGTCGTTATTTACTATCGCTATAATAAGTTTCATGATGAAAACCTCCGCTTTTTTCTCTATTATATCAAAGAGGGGCGGCATTGTCAAGAATTTACAGGCAATTTAGAGCCGCAGACAGATGAAAACCCGATGATAATGCTTCAAAAAAGTCGTTATCATCGGGTAAAGCCATTTGCAGATCAGTCGCGCGGTCTGCCGCGGAATATGAGGGTGAATATATATCCAAAGGTTATCGCCGCGCAAATGCCTGCCGCAGTGCCGGTAAAGCCTCCTGTCAGCGCACCGAAAATCCCTGTTTCATCTACCGCTTTACGCACGCCTTTGGCGAGTGAATATCCGAAGCCGGTAAGCGGTGTCGTCGCTCCGCATCCCGCAAAATCAACAAGTGGCTCATACAGTCCGAGTGCGGTGAGAAATATGCCCGCCGTGACATACAGCACAAGTATTTTTGCGGGGGTAATGGCGGTTTTGTCTATGAGTATCTGCGCAATAAGGCAGAAAACGCCTCCTACAGCAAATGCTTTCAGCAATCCGAGAAAAGTATCCATTTTGTTCTCCTTATGCGGTGAAATGAACGAGATGAGCGATAGCGGGTATGCTTAATCCCTGAAAAATACTTCCGGGGCTCATCAGTGCGCCTGTTGCAAGATAGAGCACATTGCGCAGTTCGCCCGCACGCATTCTTTTCATTATATGTCCGGCTATCACGGCGGCGCTACAACCGCATCCGGAGCCGCCTGCGTGCATATCCTGACTTTCTATATTGTAGAGGATCAGTCCGCAATCGCTGTATACGTTTCTTACGTCAATTCCTTCAGCGAGCATGATATCGCAGACGATGCCGTGTCCCTCTCTGCCGAGGTCGCCTGTCAGTATCATATCAAAATCATCGGGGCGGCTTCCCGTATCCCCGAAATACCTTGCCAACGTGTCTATAGCGGCGGGAGCCATCGCCGCCCCCATATTGTTTATATCGGTTACGCCTTTATCGATAATGCGTCCGGGGAGAACTTCGGATATCTTTATATTCAAAGCAGAAGTCGAGGAAATCACGGCGGCACCGGATGCCGTAGCCGTGCGCTGTGCCGTAGGTGTGCGCTGACCGCCGTATTCAAGCGGAAAGCGGAATTGCCTCTCCGCCGTGCAGAAATGCGACGAGGTAACTGCGGCGCATACATTGAAATATCCCGCATTTACCATGAGCGCTGAAAGCATCAGCGATTCGGCAAAGGTGGAGCATGCACCGTAAAGTCCGAAATACGGTGCATGAAAATCCATGAGCCCGTAGGCAGAGCTCGTACATTGATTCATCAGATCACCGGCAAATACAGCGTCGGGGGATTTGCCTCCCATACCGGCATTTGCCAGAGCAAGCGTCAGTGCGCGGCGCTGCATTTCACTTTCCGCTTTTTCCCATGTGTCCATGCCGAATTTTTCGCTGTCATCGTGCATATCGAAATCCGCGCCGAGAGGTCCCTCGTGTTCCCTTTTGCCGACTATCGCCGCTGTCCCCGAAATATATACCGGTTTACTTATTTTTATCACATTCATGTGCCACCTCAAAAAAGCCCGACGATATAGTATACAACACCGTAAAGTACAGAACTTATGATACCGTAAACTATGACGGGACCGGCTACAACAAACATTTTTGCTCCGACGCCCATGATAAAGCCCTCGCTTTTATTATCTATCGCGGGAGAGACTACGGCGTTTGCAAATCCTGTTATCGGCACGAGAGTACCCGCACCTGCAATCTTTGCAAGATTGTCGAATATCCCGATGCCCGTAAAAAGAGCGGCGAGAAAAATCAGTGTCACGGGAACGAGGCTTTTTGCCATATCATCCGGCACACCCACGGCTTTATATATAATCATTATAGCCTGCCCGAGCATGCAGATGGCACCTCCGATAAGGAACGCCATCAAAGAGTCCTTTGCCAGCGGCGATTTTTTTGCGCGTTCCTTTGCATATTTTTTATAGTTTTTTGAATCCAAATTCATACTTTATCTCCGAAAAAACAGATTTTGTATGAATATTTTCCCTCAAAGGCGAAAATTTATTTATTACTTTGCTATTTTACACGCAAAAAACTTGACTTTTTCGATTTTTATGATAAAATGATAGTGTAATGATGCCCCGCGGCAGCAAGGCATCGCTCAAACAAAATCTCATCGCTGCCGAGAAACGGAGAATAATTATGCCTTATGTTATCGATTCCGAAAAGTGCATCGGTTGCGGTTCCTGCGCTGATGTTTGCCCGGTAAGCGCTATTTCCGAAAAGGACGGCAAGTATGTTATCAATCCCGACGAGTGCGTTGAGTGCGGTGCTTGCCAGGGTACTTGCCCCGTAGAGGCTCCTGCTGCCGAATAATCTGATTTGCAGTAAGAAAAAGGGCAAAAATCCTCCCACCTGCGGAGGATTTTTTTCTTTTGCGGCTTTTTTTCCGAAATTTTCAATTTTTTTCAAAAAATATATTTTTATTTCGGAAATATGTGGTATACTATTTTATATTAAAATATTTACCCGAAAATGGGGGCTTTGGAAGTTGAAAAACAAAAAGATCATTCCTGTGCTTCTTGGTGCCGATCTGAACTGCTACAGCGTGGCAAGAGCATTTCACGAAGCATACGGAGTCATGTCTGAGGTTTTCGGAAAATGTAACCTCGGAACGATAAAATATTCAAAATTTATAAATTTTCATCTTATAGATAAAGATATAACAGACTCTGCACTGACGGATAAGCTTATCGACTTTGTAAAAGAGCATGCCGGTTCTTCCCTCTTTCTCGTCGGCTGTACTGACGACTATGCCGAAAAAATAATATTAAGTCAAGAAAAGCTTTCGGAATACTATTTCTGCCCGTGTCCCGCAGAGTCGCTGGTAAACAGGCTTATTTTCAAGGCGTCATTCTATGAAACCTGTGAGAAATACGGTATTCCTTATCCCGATACAAAAGTAATTTCTTCGGTTGACGAAGCTACGGCAGATAATCTTCCTGATTTCGGCTATCCGATGATAATCAAGCCATCCAGCTCCGTGCTTTACTGGAAGCATCCTTTTGACGGTATGAAAAAGGTATATACTGCAAAAAGCGCCGATGAGGCTCTTCTGATTATAAAGGAGATATACACATCGGGATATCCCGATAAAATAATTTTACAGCGATTTGTTGCCGGCGCCGACTGCAATATGTCTGTTCTGACCTGCTATTCCGACAAGAACGGCAAGGTTCGCATGATGTGCCTCGGAAATGTTCTTCTCGAGGAGCATTCACCGAAGGCGATAGGAAACCACGCCGCAATAATAACATACAGAAATGAACCCCTGTTCAATAAAATACGAGATTTTCTCAACGATATCGGCTATCGCGGGTTTTCTAATTTCGATATAAAATATGATGCCGAAAACGATACCTGCCGTGTATTTGAGATAAATCTGCGTCAGGGGCGGAGCAACTATTATGTCACGGGAAGCGGTATAAATATTGCCCGTCTTATCGTGGAGGACTGCTTTGACACCCTCGGAGATGAGATAATTTACGGCAAGCCGGACACCTTCTGGCATACCGTGCCTCTCGGCGTGATATATAAATATACCGCCGACAAATCACTTGTCGAAAAGGCAAAAATGATAGTAAAAAGCGGCAATGTATCTTCTTCGCTCGGCTACGGCTATGACCTGCGAATAAATCCTTGCAGATACGCATATTTTTTAATACACAATTTCAGATACTATAAAAAATACAGGCTTTATCACTGAAGCCTTCGGAGAAATCTATGAATGAGAATAAAAAGACCCTCGGTATACTCGGCGGACTCGGACCGATGTCGAGCGTATATTTCTACAGTCTGATAACCGAGCATACAAAAGCAAGCTGCGATCAGGAGCATATAGATATTGTGCTTCTGAGCGGCGCTTCCATTCCGGACAGAACAGAATTTATAACAGGAAAAAGTAAAATTTCCCCTCTTCCCGCGATGAAAGCGGGAATACATAAGCTCTGTACGGCAGGTGCCGATATAATCGCCATCCCATGCAATACGGCGCATTATTTTTACAGCGAGATAAATAAGGATTCGCCTGTTCCCGTCCTCAATATAATAGAAGAAACGGTAAAGCAGGCGAAAAAGGCAGGGATAAAAAAAATCGGAATCATGGCGACGGACGGGACGGTAAAATCCCGCTCATACCAGACAGTATGTGAGGAGCATGGCGTTGATTATGTCATCCCGAGCGAAAAATCGCAGGCGTCGCTCATGGATATAATCTACGGCTGTGTGAAGTGTGCAAAAGCTCCCGATACAGATAAATTCCGAGCTGTGGCGCATGAGCTTTGCGATGCGGGTTGCGACGCAATAGTGCTCGGTTGCACAGAGCTTTCACTGCTCGATGCCGCAAAAATATGTCCGGAATGCAGATTTATGGACTCGCTTCTTGTTCTTGCTAAAATCTCCATTGAAAACTGCGGCGCACTTCCCTTCGGATTTGATGAAATATACAACTAAAGGCGGCTGAAATGAAAAGGTTAACTGATTTACTTTCGGGAATAAAATACAGCTCCGCCTCCGATATATCCGAAGCGGTGATTTCAGATATTGTATACAATTCGAAAAAGGCTTCCGGCGGTGCACTTTTCGTATGTATGCGCGGTGCTGTCTCAGATGGGCACAGATATGCACGCGATGCATATGAGCGAGGTGCAAGGATATTCATATGTGAACACGAGACAGGGCTTCCTGATGATGCACTCTGCATAAAAGTGGAAAACGCAAGAGCGGCACTTGCCGATATATCGGCAAACTTCTTTGACCATCCCGAAAGGAAGCTGCATCTGATCGGCATAACGGGAACAAAAGGAAAATCAAGCACCTGTGCGATGATTTTCCATGCGCTCAATTCATTTGGCATAAGGACGGGCTCTATCGGCACATATGGCGTTTGTATAGGAGATACGATAGAACCGACCGAAAACTCAACCCCTGAGAGCTATGAGCTGTATAGGATTTTCGATAAAATGGTGCATGCGGGGCTCGATACTGCCGTTATGGAAGTCTCTTCGCAGGCTGTATATCAGGAGCGGATTCGCGGACTGACATTTGACACAGCCGTGATGACAAATCTCTCTCCCGACCATATAGGAAAATACGAGCACCCCGATTTCGAGCATTACAAAAACTGCAAAAAAGAGCTTTTCCGCCGTTGCGGATATGCTGTTTTCAATAAAGACGATGCATATTATAAGGAGTTTTCTTCATATGCAAAGTGCGGACAAGCCACCTATTCCGCTCTCGGAAGCGCGGATTTTTATGCACGCGATATAGAAAAATCCGTTCGCGATGGCAGATTCGGCATCTCATTTACTGCATATGACGGGCACGGGAAAGCCGCCGTCATGCTTCCGTTTCCAGGGATTTATTCAGTATATAATGCTCTTGCCGCCCTTGCGGTATGCCGCAGGCGCGGAATCGGACTGCCTGAATTTGCACAGTCCGTGCGCACGGTATCGGTTCCCGGAAGATTTGAATATGTCGAAACAAACGACAGTGGCGTTTCATATATTATAGATTACGCCCATACAGGAACAAGTCTGCGCTCGGTGCTTGCCGCAATATACGAATATCATCCGAAGCGGATAATCTGCGTTTTCGGCTCCGTAGGCGGCAGAACAGAACTTCGCAGACGTGAACTCGGAGAGGCGGCAAACAAGTATGCTGATTATTCCGTGATAACCGCCGACAATCCGGATAGCGAAGACCCCGAGAAAATATGCCGCGACATAGCGTCATACATGGATAACGGCAAATATGAGATAATACCTGACAGAGAGTCTGCCGTAAAACGTGCTGTCGGCATGGCAGAGGAGGGCGATATAGTCCTTTTTGCGGGAAAGGGGCATGAGGAATATCAGCTTATCGGCGGAGAGAAGCTTCCTTTTTCGGAAAGGAAAATCATCAAGCAGAGCGCAAAAGAGAAAGTGACTGTATGAAATCATAAAGCACAAGAGGCTTTATCTTTGCTTGCTTTTGAAGTTTGTTTTAATATTCTGTCGGGCATTACCGTCACAATAAATTTCACAGTATATTCAACACCTCGTAAAAATGTGCAATTTGCTTGACAAGCACGATATCGAAAAGTATAATGATAGACATGAAATTTAAAAAGTCGTGAAAACGGCTTTACGGAGAACAGGAATTATGGAAACATTTCTGATGTATCTGCTCTTTGCCGTAGGCATTCTGCTGATAGTAAAGGGCGGAGACTGGTTTGTAGACGGCGCCGTATGGGTTGCCGAGGTCACGAGAATACCGAAATTTATCATTGGTGCAACAATTATCAGCATTGCCACAACACTGCCCGAAATAATTGTTTCAACCATTGCCGCGGTCGAAGGTCACAAAATACTTGTGTCAGGCGTCGGCGATTATATTGCGGCTTCGCAGGATAAAGTCGGCATGGCCATAGGAAACGGTATCGGTTCCGTTATATGCAATACGGCAATGATACTTGCCATAAGTGTTATATTCATGCCGATTGCCGTAAAAAGAAAGGACTATGCCCCGAAGGGTTTTCTGCTTGCAGCGGCTCTCACAGCGCTTTTCTTTCTCTCGCTGAACGGTTCGCTTTCCATTGCGGGCGCACTTGTACTGATACTCTTTTTCGCGCTTTATATCGCCGAAAATATACGCTCCGCAAAGAATAATGTATCCAAAACCACAGACGAGCGACCAAGAACAGATAAAAAATCTATAATCACAAATATATTTAAAGTCGTGGTCGGCGCAGCGGGAATTGTTGCCGGCTCACAGCTCCTTGTAAATAACGGCAGTAAGATCGCCGCTTCATGGGGCGTTTCAGAGGCGATAATCGGCGTCACCATAGTAGCTATCGGTACTTCTCTGCCCGAGCTTGTCACCGCTATCACATCCGTTGTTAAGAAGCAGACCTCGATGTCTGTCGGCAACGTCATAGGCGCGAATGTCATCGATACAACGCTGATTCTCGCCGTCTGCTCGTTTGTTTACGGCGGCGAGCTTCCTGTTTCGCTTCAGAATATATATCTCGACTTTCCCGTTGCAATTCTCGTTTCGCTTATTGCTGCCGTGCCGACTGTAATTTGCAAGAAATTCAGCCGTTGGCAAGGCATAGTCATGCTTTTGATATATATCGCATATCTGCTGATTGTCACGGTAGGATTGGGATGGTATCTCTCGCTTTTCGGCGTAAGTGTCACATAAATGAAAATTCCCCGTTGCGAAAAAAATGCAATGGGGAATTTTTTATTTTTCGGTGTTCGAGCTGCCGACATCATTTCAGTACCTGCCGTATCACAAAGCATTGCAGGCGCTTCGGCAGCATATTAAGCAGGCGCAGTAACGGATTTCTGTTGATGCTGTAAGCGAAAGCCGGATTTTTGCTTTCGAGTATTTTCAACGTCTTTTCCGCCATCTTTTCGGGAGCAATGCTTTTTGCCTCCACACTGTCAACTATATTTCGAAACCTGACGGCATTATAACTGTAAAGCTTTGTTTTACCACAGAATTTTTCAAGCTCATCGGTGGAAACGCCGAGCATAGTCGTTTTCACGGCACCCGCGCGTATTACCGAGACTGAAATACCGAGTAATTGAAGCTCCATTCGCAATGAATATGCGTATTTATCGAGAGCGGATTTACTTACGGCATATATGCCTGTAAATGGAAGCGGATCAAGCGGTGCAAGCTCGCTTGTTGTCATTATTATCCTGCTACCGTACCTGAGAAGAGGCATGAACGCTTTGTTTACAAGAAAAGCGCCGAAAAGGTTTATACGAAAAATTCGCTCAAAAGCCTCGCTGTCGATTTCCACGAGCGAATCAAGCATATATATCCCAGCAAAATGCACTATGGCAAAAAGCTCATCCGTGTATTTTCTCACGGTTTCCGCCGCCGCGGAAATGCTCTCTTCGCTTGTTATGTCAGCCGCTATCGGGATGATGTTCTTTTCCGCCGCGCCCGCTCTTTTATCAAGCGCAAAAACGCAAAAACCACGCTCTGACAGCATTTTTGCCACGGCACTGCCAATACCGCCGTATGCGCCTGTCACAAGTATATATTTCATTTTGCCCATACCTTCTCTCCGTTATTTTCAGCTATGCGATCAGTGAAAGCAAGCGGCTCTTCTCTTCGTTTCATCTGCTCGGTAAAGCGGCATGTATAAGCTATGAAAACAGCGTATATATAAGGCATTCCGAGATTTGTTTCGAGAAGCGAATTTACTATGAGCGGACGCAGTTTTTCCGCAAGAGTGGCAAAGCCTGCCGAGCGTATGCCTCCTATGAGAAGCCCTGCTTCCCACCCGAACTGAACAAGTATTCCTATAGCGAGAAGCCACGGAATATCGACGCGCTTTTCCCTTTCTTTCTGCCTCATATTAAAGATTATGAGTGTGAGATAACCGATAAGCAAAATAAGCGCCATATATCCGTGATATTCACCGGTAGTGCGTTCTATAATAATATTTTGCATCCCGGCAGGCGTAAAGGTTTTCGCAAGTTGCGGACATACAAACCACCAGAGCAGAATAAGAAAAGACCATTCGAAAAGATGCTTATCCTTAGATATCCAGAGCCATATCCAAGTAAAATTCGTAAACCCATAGCTTATCGACATCCATAAAAGCACAAGAAAAAGGCTGTGCCCCTCGGATATGCTTCTCGAATGGCAGACAAGGTGAAAAATCCCGTAATCCACTATCATATAGAGTATTCCCGCAAGTGCGCCGACAAGCACTGTCATATATTTCTTTTTTACTATAAGCATTGCGGCAAAACACAGAAGAAACGCTACATCGAATATCATGTAGACAGGCGAAAATTCCCTTCGTGCGATGATTTCGGTTGCATTATTCAAATTCATTGCTTTTCTCCGATTTTAAATTTGCATTTTTTATATTTTACCACGCGGAGGCTTAAAAATCAAGAAGAAAAGCACACAGCTGTTGAAAAAGCGATGAAACGCTTGAAATTTTGCTTTTACTGTGGTATACTTATATAGCTTTTTCAATACTGAATTTAAAAGTCAGGCTAAAAGCTGTGACACGAGGTAAAATGATGGAAGATAAAAATTTTATAAAAGTATATTTTGCGGATTTTTCCGTTTTTGACGAGGCAACAATCTCCGCGCGTATATGTGAAATTTCCGAGGAGCGCCGCGCACGCATAGAAAAGGCGGCACGCACGGAAACAAAGCTTGAGCTTCTCGCCTCGGGTCTGCTTGCAAAGAAGGCTGTTTCGATAGTTTTCGGCATAGAAAATCCCGAATTTGTCAAAAACGAGTTCGGCAAACCTTATATCGCAGGTCACACAAACTGTTTTTTCAATATTTCCCACAGCGGCAAGAGAGTCATATGTGCACTTTCGGACTCGGAATGCGGTGTCGATATAGAGAAAATTGAAGCTCCTGCGCAGATGGATATGATAGCAAGCAGATTTTTCAGCATATATGAGCGCAATGCCATAATGCTTTCTGCAAATCCCGTCGAGGCTTTCACACGCCTATGGACCCTGCGCGAGTCATATGTCAAAATGCGCGGCAAGGGCTTTGATATCCCGCTCGCTTCGCTTTCGTGCACTTTTCCGCACGGAAAAGCTCACATCTGCGAATACGGCAAAGTGCAGGAGGATGCCGTTTTCCACGAAATACGTGATATCTGCGGCTATCGCGCTTCCGTATGCGCGCTCGGAGAAAAGAATTTTTCGTTTGAGAAAACCGAAATATAGTCGAAATGACAAAAAACAGGAGCTTGGTTTCAAACTCCTGTTTTTGTATTTATCCGCGAAGCTTTGCCGCAGAAACTATTCTTTTTATAGCCGCCATATATGCCGCTGTTCGCAAGGAGCATCCATGCTTTTCCGATATGTCAAATACATTTGCGAAGGCGGAAACCAGCTTCTCTTCAAGCTCACTGTTGACTCTCTCAAGCGTCCATGAGTAGCGCTGCAGATTCTGTACCCATTCGAAGTATGATACTATAACACCGCCCGAATTTGCAAGTATGTCCGGTACAACCGGAATGCCGCGTGCATCGAGGATTTCGTCCGCTTCTACCGTCGTCGGTCCGTTTGCGGCTTCAACAATGTATTTTGCCTTTATTTTCTCTGCGTTTTCGCCTGTAATCTGGTTTTCCAGAGCCGCAGGAATCAGTATGTCAGTATCGCATACAAGAAGAGCGGCATTGCCGTCAGCACCCGCGATGAATGTACCTGCGCTCTTATCGAAATCACGCAGAAGCTTATGCTCTGCACTGTATCTGTATATTTCATCGCAGTCGAGTCCGTCATCGCAGAGGAGTGCACCCGAAACGTCGGATACGGCAACAACCTTGCACCCGAGCTCGCCGAGAAGCTTAACCGTTGTACCGCCGACATTACCGTTGCCCTGAACAGCCACGCGCATTTCGCTCGCCTTTTTGCCATAGCGCGAAAGCAGCTCTCTTACCGTGAGCATAACTCCCCTGCCTGTCGCGTCCGTTCTTCCGAGGCTTCCCCCGATTTCAAGCGGCTTGCCTGTGACAACAGCAGGAGAAAAACTGCCTACAGTCTCCGAGTAGGCATCACAGAACCAAGCCATTATCTGCCCGTTTGTATTCACATCAGGCGCGGGAATATCTTTCTTTTCGCCGATTATCGGTGCTATCGCATGTGCATACTTTCTTGTGAGAGCCTCCAGTTCGCGTGAGCTGAGACGCGATGGGTCAACGCGTATACCTCCCTTTCCGCCGCCGTAGGGTATACCCGCGACAGAGCATTTGAGTGCCATCCAGCATGCGAGCGCCTTGACCTCATCTATATTTGTATCAGCATGGTAGCGTATGCCGCCCTTGCAGGGACCGAGCACACTCGAATGCTGTACGCGAAAGCCCTCGAAAACCTCTGTTTTGCCGCTGTCCATCACAACGGGAAGCGAAACCTTCAGCTCTCTTTCCGGATAGAGCAGAAAAGCATAATCGTTTTCATGCAGTCCGAGTGCTTCCGCCGCCTTTCTTATAACTGCAACCGCATTCTCATACGGATTATATTCATGATTCATAAAAGTTCCTCCTTGGAAAAAAATAAAAAATTCAGATGATATCATATAAAATTATATCATTACTTTCTCACCCGTGTCAATATATTATGGAAAAAAAGTTTTTTCGATATTTTTTATTGAGATGCCCTGTTTTTACAATAAATTTTATATTGCAAATACAATGTCCGTATGTTATACTATATATAGCATAGAATATAGCAATATAATTATCAGGAGGTTTTTTCATGAAGCTTGAAAATGTTATCGCAAAAAGAGTAAATAAGGCAATATTCCGCGACGGCGACAGGGCTGTAAAGGTTTTTGAGACCGGATACTCAAAGGCTGATATCCTCAATGAAGCCTTAAATCAGGCAAGAGTAGAGGAAACGGGACTCAATATTCCGAAGATACTTGCCGTTACGACGACAGACGACGGAAGGTGGGCTATAATTACCGAATTTATCGAGGGAAAAACGCTTGACACACTGATGAAAGAAAATCCCGATAAAATCGACGAATATCTGAATCTTTTTGTCGATCTTCAGCGCGAGGTTCATTCAAAGCGAGCACCGGGATTGAATAAACTGCGTGATAAGATGAACCGCAAAATAGACGAAGCAGACCTTGACGCGACCATCAAATATAATCTCCACACAAGGCTTGCGGGTATGCCGAAACGCATAAAGGTCTGTCACGGAGATTTCAACCCGTCTAATATCATCATCCGCGAGAGCGACGGCGTGCCTTTTATTCTCGATTGGTCGCATGCCACGCAGGGTAATGCCGCGGCAGACGCGGCAAGGACATATCTGCTTTTCTGCCTTGCCGATGAAAAGGAGCTGGCAGAAAAATACCGCGAGCTTTTCTGCCGCAAAAACGGCTCGCCAATGGAATATTTCGAAAAATGGCTTCCCATCGTTGCTGCATCCCAATCTGTCAAGGGAAAGCCTGATGAAAGGGATTTTCTCATCTCATGGGCAGATGTGGTTGATTACGAATAATACGCAAATAATTTTTAGGCAGGGAAACTGCGCATTGCTGTTTCCCTGCCATTTGCTTTTGCATCGCCGGTCCGAGAGCTTATTCCTGACATTTCAGCGCCTCTACCATATCTATGCTCTTGTTTTTTCGTGCAACCATGAGGCTGACAAGCAGCGACATTCCCACGGTAAGTATAACCGTGAGAATATATGTAACTGTTTTCATGGCGCTTTACCTTCCGAAAATACCGAAAAGCCCCTTCTTTTGATACTCCTCCGATGTAACTGACAGCACCTTATATCCCGTTTCCTCGATTGCCGCCCTCAGGTCGGCTTCGTTCAGCTTGCTTTCGGTCAGGATCACGCTTTCGCCTTTTGAATGTGATGATTTCACGCTGTTCACCTTGAAGCTGTTTCTTATTTTGTCATTCACATGGCTTTCGCACATTCCGCACATCATTCCGTCGATTTTTACAATTGTTTTAATCATTTCAAATTATCCTTTCCTTTTGGTTTGCCGTTTTGCCCAAGCGGAAAAGCAGTATGTCACTTCCCCACTCGGCGCAATAGAGCGGCTTGCAATCGATTTTTTGCAGTTAGCCGTGACTAACTGTTATCCCTTTGAAAAGCTGCCGAGAAGCAGCTTTTCCGATCCGCTCATATTTTAGCATAAAACTTTACGTTTTTCAATACATTTTAAATATTTTTTAATTTTTGTAAACTTTGTTTGATATATCTTTTGCAAAATCATTTTTTGTCGTAAATGCGCCAAACTACTCTGCCGAGAAGCTTGCATTGTTTGAGCCGAGGTAAACCGCAAGCGCGGAAAGGCGGCAAGGCATTGTTTTGGTCTCTTTTTTTGCCATCAGCGTCACCTTATCACCGGAGAGTATCATTATCGGATTCTGTTCGCTACTGTAGAGCGTCAGCCCGCACATTTCAAGCTCAAATTTATAATCGTCGCCGCCGTTTATGACTATCTGCCCGTTGAAGCTTCCCGAAACCGAGCAGATGGTAGCACCGATTTCTTAATTCAAGTTAAAAATACCGTTTTTATCGCTTTTGCTTTTCCGGTATAAGTATACCATAAATACAGCAAAATTTCAACACATGAAAATTCTGTGCGCCATGCATATATTTGCACCCGAAAAACAACGCCGCATTTTGCAAATTCGGTTGACAAAACAGCTATTTTTTGATATAATTCTAATGTACTTTATAAGATACCGTCACATTTCGGATAAGAGGAGAAAAAATGAACTTACTGTATTTCAAATATGCGGTCGAGGTTGCCGCCAGCGGCTCCATCAATAAAGCCGCCGAGAAGCTGTATATGGATCAGCCGAACCTCAGCCGTTGCATCAAGGAGCTGGAGGCATCTCTCGGCGTAAATATCTTCGCACGCTCTCCGAAAGGAATGCGGGTCACGCCGGAGGGCGAGGAGTTTCTGAAATATGCGGAAAGCATTCTCAAACAGGTCGATACCGTGGAAAATATGTTTCGCCGCGGATATTCGGAAAAGAAAAAATTCTCAATTTCTGTCCCGAGAGCAAGCTATATAAGCGATGCGTTTTCCTCCTTTTCAGCGAGTCTGCCGACAGGCGGTGGGTTTGAAATCTTCTACAAGGAAACAAATGCTTTGCGCGCCATAAAAAACATTCTCGAGTCCGATTATTCGCTCGGCATCATACGATATGCCGAGCAATATGACAAATACTACAAGGATATGATGGACAGCAAGGGACTTTCCTGCGAGCTTGTGACCGAATTTCGCTATGTGCTTGTGACAAGCGAAAATTCTCCGCTTGCCTCTCTTGATGATATAGGATTTTCCGATCTTTCCGAGCTTGTCGAGATAGCCCACGCCGACCCATATGTCCCGTCGCTTCCTCTATCCGAGGTAAAAAAAGAAGAACTGCCCGAAATGGAAAAAAGAATTTTTGTTTTCGAGCGCGCAAGTCAGTTCGAATTGCTCTCCAAAAATCCGAATACATTTATGTGGGCTTCTCCGATTCCGCAGTCGCTTCTCCGCCGCTTCGGTCTCGTACAGAAAAACTGCTCGGAAAATCATAAAGTTTATAAGGATCTTATCATATACAAAAAAGACTATCACCTTACAGAGCTTGACCGAGCTTTTTTAACCGAGCTCTGTCGCGTCAAGCGCGAGCTTTTTGCGGGAAGATGAGCCTGCCGTCACGCCTCCGTCACATCTTGCAGCCGCGGGCGGCAAGCCGAATACGCCCGTCGAAACCTCGGATTTTTATTTCGTTCATGGTTATATCGATAAATACCATACCGATATATAAAAACTGCACTTCCCTTTTTTTCTACGCTGTTGTATTCTATAATTGATAAAATAATAACTAATATACATATTTTCCGGTATTCATGCAAAAGCGCATGGATAAGGTTGCAAGGAGGAAAATGGATAAATAATGAATCTCGATAGAATAATTGCGGTCAGAAACAACAAGACGGTATACCGCGACGGCGATCTCTGCATGAAGGTGTTTGATGCGTCGTATTCCAAAGCCGATGTTCTGAGCGAAGCACTTAATCAGGCAAGAGTCGAAGAAACGGGGCTAAATATTCCGAAGGTTCATGAGGTGACGCTTATGGACGGCAAATGGACTATTGTCACCGACTATATCAAAGGGAAAACTCTCTCGCAGCTTATGCTTGAGAACCCCGAAAAGAAAGACGAATATCTTGAATTTTTTGTAAATCTGCAAATCGAAGTTCAGTCCAAGCGCTGTCCTCTTCTCACAAAGCTGCGCGACAAGATGAGCAGAAAAATTTCGCAGACGGATTTCGACGCGACAACGCGTTATGAGCTTTATACAAGGCTCGACGATATGCCGAAGCACAGCAAGCTCTGTCACGGTGATTTCAATCCGTCAAATATTATCATTTCCGATGGCGGAGCGCCGTATATTCTCGACTGGTCGCATGCGACACAGGGCAACGGTTCGGCAGACGCAGCAAGAACATATCTGCTCTTCTGGCTTAGCGGCGACATAAACGGTGCCGAAAAATATCTTGATCTGTTCTGCTCAAAGAGCAATACAGAAAAGAAATACGTTCAGAAGTGGATGCCTATAGTTGCCGCTTCACAGACAGTAAAAGGCAACGAAAAAGAACGCGAATTCCTCCATAGCTGGGTGAATGTCGTTGATTATGAATAACTTTGAAAGGAAAAAAATAAAATGAAAGTAACAGTTTGCATCGGTTCCTCATGTCACATCAAAGGCTCACGCCAGGTAGTGGAGAGTCTCCAGTACTATATAAGCGAGGCGGGACTCGGCGATAAGGTTGAGCTTGGCGGAACATTCTGCATGGGCAAATGCCAGCTCGGAGTCTGCGTTACGGTTGACGGTGAGTTTTACTCCGTGACACCCGAAACAGTCAAGGATTTCTTTGACAAAGAAATCAAAGCGAAGGTGTAATTATGATATTTATCGAGGTATGCGTCGGCAGCTCATGTCATCTCAAGGGCGCACCGCGAATTGTTGAGCTGCTCCAGGAAAAAATAGAAAAAAACAATTTGGGAGATGAAATCGTATTGACAGGAGCGTTCTGCTCAGGTCGGTGCAACCGCATCGGCGTTACTGTCACTGTCGGAGATGAAGTTTTCACCGGAATCACGCCGGAGAGCTTCGGCGAATTTTGGGATAAGACAATTATGCCCGCCGTTCAAAAAGCAAAGGAGGAATAGCCTTGTCTGAATGTCTGACGCTGAAAAAATCAAATTGCAAAAACTGCTATAAATGCATTCGTCACTGCCCTGTAAAGTCCATTCGCTTCTCCGGAAATCAGGCTCATATCATCGGAAACGAATGCATTCTCTGCGGTCATTGCCTTGTCGTCTGCCCGCAGAATGCCAAGCAGATTGTAGACGAGACCGAAAAGGTCAAGGTACTTATCCAGTCGGGATCGCCTGTATATGCCAGCCTTGCTCCGTCGTTTATTGCAAATTATCCCGGCATAGGCATTGAGGGTATGAGAAAAGCGCTCAAAAAGCTCGGCTTTGCCGACGCTGAGGAGACTGCTATCGGCGCATCGATAGTAAAAACAGAATATGAAAGAATGCTAAAGGAGGACTGCCATGATGTTGTCATATCATCATGCTGCCACTCAATCAATCTTCTTATTCAGAAATATTTTCCATCGCTTCTTCCCTGCCTTGCCGACATAATGTCACCGATGCAGGCGCATTGCACAGAGATAAAAAAGAAAAATCCGGAAGCAAAAACCGTTTTTATCGGTCCTTGCGTCGCAAAGAAGGACGAAGCCGACCATTATGAAGGCATTGTGGACGCCGTGCTGGCTTACGAAGAGCTGACGACTTGGCTGAAGTCCGAGCATATCGAGCTTGAACCCGATATGGACGAAACCGAGCATAGCCGCGCACGCTTCTTTCCTACAACGGGAGGCATCCTCAAGACGATGGCACAGAATGCACCCGGATATACATATCTTGCCGTAGACGGCGTTGAAAACTGCATTTCCGCACTCAGGGAAATCGAGGGCGGTAATGTTCATAAATGCTTTATCGAGATGTCTGCATGCGCAGGCAGCTGTATCGGCGGACCTGCCATGGAGAGATATCACCGCTCTCCAGTGGGCGATTACCGGTCGGTTGCAGACTACGCCGGCAAAGAAGATTTCGATATCGAGCAGCCCGATATGCTTGAACTTAAAAAGCGCTTTGAGCCTATCGAGCTCAGAAACGGCATTCCATCGGAAGAGGAAATCAAAGCAATTCTCAAAAAAATGGGCAAAAATCGACCGGAGGATGAGCTTAACTGCGGTTCCTGCGGTTATGATACCTGTCGTGAAAAGGCAATAGCCATCTATCACGGAAAGGCGGAAATCTCCATGTGCCTGCCCTATCTCAAGGAAAAAGCCGAGAGCTTCTCCGACTGCATCGTTTCCAATACTCCGAACGCACTTATCGTTGTCAATGACGCGCTGGAGGTTCAGCAGATAAATCCTGCCGCGCTGAAGATTCTCAATATACGCCACGCATCAGATATTCTCGGTGATCAGGTGGTGCGTATACTGGAGCCGAAGCCTTTTCTCGAGGTTCTCGAGAGCAAGCAGAGCATCCGCAACCGCAGAACATACCTTGCCGAGTATGACAGATACGTGGAAGAGACCGTTATTTACGACGGTACATATCATATGCTTCTCTGCATCATGAGAGATGTCACCGATGAAGAAAAAGAGCGTGAAAAGCGCGAGAAACAGCGCAATCAGACGGTAGAAACCGCGGATAAAGTCGTGGATAAGCAGATGCGTATCGTTCAGGAAATAGCATCGCTTCTCGGCGAGACCGCCGCGGAAACAAAGATTGCCCTTACCAAGCTGAAAGAGAGTGTTTCCGATGAATGATCTTTGTGCCGATATCGGCTATAAAAGCATCAACCATATAGGCGAGCAGCTTTGCGGAGACCATGTCGATATTCTTGAGCCGGATGACGATTCCTCTGTCGTAGTGTTGGCAGACGGACTCGGAAGCGGCGTCAAGGCGAGTATTCTTTCCACTCTGACGAGCAAAATCATCTCCACAATGGTAGCGGAAGGACTTTCGCTTACCGACTGTGTCGAAACCATCGCGCAGACGCTTCCGATATGCTCCGTGAGAGGTGTCGCATATTCCACATTCACCATTATGAGACTCGTCGAAAACCGCGATATGGAGCTGATACAATATGATAATCCTCTCACTATTCTGCTTCGTGACGGCAAGAATTACGACTATCCCAAAACGGAAATGAGCATCGGCGGCAAGAAAATTTATCGTTCAGTCATCAAGCTGCAGGAGGACGATATATTTATAGCCATGAGCGATGGTTGTCCTCATGCCGGAATAGGACTGGCATATAACTTCGGATGGAAGCGCGAGGATATAATCGAATTTATGGAAGCGGCAGCGGCAGGCGGCTATACGGCAAAAACGCTGTCGACGATTCTCATAGATGAAGCGAACAAGCTTTACGGCGGTCGCCCCGGCGACGATGCCACAGCCTGCGTTATAAGAATACGTAAGCGTGTGCCGATGAATATTCTCTTCGGTCCGCCGCGAGACCGCGATGACTGCAACCGCATGATGTCTCTTTTTTTCGCCAAGGAAGGCAAGCATATTGTTTGCGGCGGCACAACATCGTCAATCGCCGCAAAATATCTCGGCAAAAAGGTTGAGGCGGATATAAGCTTCGTGCGTTCCGATATCCCTCCGATTGCAAAGATTGAAGGCGTAGACCTCGTTACGGAAGGCGTCATCACAGTAAACCGCGTTGTGGAATATGCCAAGGATGCAATAGGCGAGAATAAGCTCTATGAAAAATGGAGCTATGGACACGATGGCGCGTCGCTTATCTGCCGTATGCTTTTTGAAGAGGCGACTGATATAAATTTCTATGTCGGCCGCGCTGTAAATCCGGCACATCAGAATCCGGATCTGCCGATAAACTTTAATATAAAAATGAATCTTGTGGAAGAGTTGTCCGCTTGTCTCAAGCAAATGGGAAAGCATATAAAGGTCAGCTATTTCTGATGGGAGTTGTTTATGAGAAAATTTGATACAAAAGTACAGCACCTTAAGTATAAAGTCTTGCGCGAGGTAGCAAAGCAGGCATGGTCAGATACCCTGCAGGATAATCTGCTTGATATCCCGATGACAATCGTGCCCGGCAAGGTTCCGACAATGCGTTGCTGTGTCTATAAGGAAAGAGCGATAGTAAATGAGCGCGTAAAGCTTGCCATGGGCGGAAATAAGAAAAATCCGAATGTCATAGAGGTTATTGATATCGCCTGTGACGAATGTCCTATGGGCGGCTACGAAGTTACAAATGCCTGCCGCGGTTGCCTTGCTCACCGTTGTGAGGATGTATGCCGTTTCGGTGCAATCTCGTTTGATGAAAATCATGTCGCACATATCGACAAGACAAAGTGTAAGGAGTGCGGTGCCTGCTCCAAGGTCTGCCCCTACAGTGCTATTCATAACTATCAGCGCCCCTGCGAAACCGCCTGCAAGGTCAAGGCTATCTATATGGGTGAGGACAAGCAGGCTTGCATCAATAATGACAAGTGCATTTCGTGCGGCGCATGCGTATATACATGTCCGTTCGGTGCCATCAGCGATAAATCGTTTATTCTGAATGTTATAGATATGCTGAAGGGCAGCCATGGCAATCAGAATTATAAAATATACGCTATTGTGGCGCCTTCTATCTCCAGCCAGTTTAATTATGCCAAGCTCGGTCAGGTTATCACCGGACTGCGCAAACTCGGCTTCCATACAGTTATTGAAGCAGCACTCGGTGCCGACATGGTAGCACAGGCCGAGTCAAAGGAACTTGCCGAAAAGGGATTTCTGACAAGCTCCTGCTGCCCTGCCTTTGTCGATTATATAGAGAAAAGCTTCCCCGATCTGGCACAGTTTGTTTCACATAACCTTTCGCCTATGGCGACGATAGCGAAATATCTGAAGGAGCATGAAGAAAACTGCAAGACGGTGTTCATCGGTCCCTGCACTGCAAAGAAAATGGAAGTTCAGAAAGAGAGCGTCAAACCATATGTTGATGCTGTTCTGACATTTGAAGAGCTTCAGGCACTCTTTGACAGTAAAGAAATCGATATCACAACGCTTGAAGAGGGCGTGCTTGACAATGCTTCATACTTCGGCAGAATCTTTGCTCGTTGCGGCGGACTTGCCGATGCTGTAGCCGAGGGCTTAAAAGAGCAGAATATCGAATTTGTTTTGAAGCCCTGTTCATGTGACGGAATAGAGCAATGCAGAATAGCTCTTCTGCAAAAGAAAGCAGGCAAACTGCAAGCCAACTTTATCGAGGGCATGGCGTGCGTCGGCGGATGTATCGGCGGCGCAGGATGTCTCACCCATGGCGAAAAAAATAAAGCCGAGGTGGATAAATACGGCAAAGAGGCTCTTGAAAAAACCATTAAGGATGCAATCTCTGTTCTGAAATAATCGGGCAGAATAAAACTATATGAAAATAACCCTGCATAAGGCGGCATGCCTTATGCAGGGTTATTTTATTCTGCCATGCTTTTATCAGTTTGCATTTTCAAGAGCCGCGATATCTCCCGACTGAATTGCCGCGATATTGCGCTTTATTTTTTCTTCGTCCCAATTCCACCAGCAAATGGCTTCAAGTTTTTCTATCGTCGCATCGTCAAAACGCTTTCGTATCGGCTTTGCGGGCACTCCGCCGACGATTGTATAAGGCGGCACATCCTTTGTCACCACGGCGCGCGTACCGATGATTGCTCCGTCGCCTATCTTCACGCCCGACATAATGACCGCTTCATAGCCTATCCAGACATCGTTTCCGATGACGGTATCTCCCTTGTTGTCCCAAGCCATGCATATGTCCTTTTTATCAAGCTCCCATTCGTCAAAAAATATTGGAAATGTATATGTGGAGAGCGACTTCATCGAATGATTTCCGCTTGTGAAAAGAAACTTTGCGCCGCATGCTATCGAGCAAAACTTCCCTATTTTCAGCTTGTCGCCGTTTATCGGATAATGGTAAAGCACATTGTTCTTTTCAAAATCCCGCGGGTCATGGACGAAATCATTGTATATGGTGTATTCGCCGACCTCGATATTCGGGCTTGTGATGACATCGCGCAGATATACTATCTGCCTGTCACCCGTGCGCGGATAAATCTTATTCATTTAAATTCTCCTTGTCGTGAATCAAAAAAATCACCGAAACGACCGAACAGATACGGTTATATGCGCCGCGCCGAATATGACCATTACGATTGCTGCGGGAAGATTGTGCATCCATATCGCGGCGCAGAGAAAGTACAGCACGGGAAAAACAGCAAGCGGCATCGGCACGAAAAGAAACGCTTTTCCAAGGAGTGCCGTATCGCGCCCGCACGCAAAATAGCGAATCCACGCGATATAATAAAGCACAAGAAAAGCTATGGAAATATAAAACCATGCGCTTTTCAAATCAAGCGGTTTTTCGCCGACGAGAAATGTAAGCACGATAAGATATGCGATTCGGCTGACCCCCTCAACAGTCTCAAGCCACCTCGCCGAACTTTTAGCCGACGCCGCTTCACCTGCGGGCGGAAAAATCGCATAGGCGATATTGATGAGCATGGGGAGAGCAAAAATCACAAGCCCCACCCATGAAAAAGACAGCTTCAGATTCATAGTGTAAGCTCTGCTTTCATGGCAAATTCCGGAGATTTTGGCGGCTTGCCGTAAAGCGAACTTAGCGCACGGAACTCGCGCCGAAACGCTTCGCGAAGCTCATTGTCCGTAAGATCAAGATGCCCGATATTGGCAAGAATCGCCAAGCCGTAAGAATAATACAGCATATCGCGATGGAATTTTTCCGCGGTTTTTCTGTCGTATCCGAAATCCTCGACTATCACATCGATTATCTCATCATAAAGCACATCGCTCTTATAAGGGCTTGTATGCCCGCCATCGATATAAAGCCAGCGGAAAAGCTGCTTTTCCTCAGCCGCAAATCTGACAAATCCCATGCCGTAGCTGCTGTATCTGGTGTCTGTCCCCTCGCATGCCCGTAAAGAATCACTTACGCGCTTTTTGTGCATTTCTATGGCGCGTTCAGTCAGCGCCAGCTTTAATTCAGACATATTTTGAAAAGAAAAATAAATAGGCTGGGTGGAACAGCCGAGCTTCTGCGCCACGCTTCTCGCATTCACAGCGGAAAATCCCCCCTCGCGCAAAACTTCCACAGCCGCATCTATAATATCCTCTCTCGAAACCTTTTTTATCGCCGGCATATTTTCTCTCTCCTATATAACAAATGGTTATGTATAACGCAGTGTTATTATACACTAAAAAACGTTGCTTGTCAATATCTTTGCCAAATCGCAAAAAAGTCGGGCGATTGCAGCCCGACTTTCTTATATATCAATCAAACAGTGTTTCCTTGCTTCTGTTTTCGTTTGACTCTTATCAGACGAAGGAACCTTTGCAGTAGTTGACAAATCGGAAAAATCAAAGCAGGATAATTCCGTTTTCGGCGCAGATTTTTCTCGTTTCATCATCCCAGAGCGAAACCTGAACCTCGCCTATATGCGCCTTACCGAGCAGGAGCATGGAGAGACGCGACTGACCTATGCCTCCGCCCATGGTAAGCGGGAGCTTGCCTGCCAGAAGCGCACTGTGGAAAGGAAGCTTTCTCCTGTCGTCCGCGCCTGCGGCACTTAGCTGCCTGTCCATTGCCTCGGGGTCTACGCGTATACCCATAGAAGAAATCTCAAAAGCACAGCCGAGAATATCATTCCAAAAGAGGATATCTCCGTTGAGCTTCCAGTCATCATAGTCGGGTGCTCTTCCGTCGTGCGGCTTGCCTGATCTCAGCTTGTCGCCTATCTGCATGATAAATGCCGTCTTATGCTTGCGAAGATATTCGTTTTCCCTCTCCTTCGGTGTGAGGTCGGGGTACATATCCTCCAACTCCTGAGTAGTGACAAAGCTGACGATACGCTCAAGCTCGACTGTTATCTGCGGATATCTTACCTTAAGCATATCAAGCGTGTCGCATATAGCCCCGACTATTCCCTTCACTGTATTTTTGAGATAAGTGACGGTCCTTGTTTCGGGTGTGATTATCTTCTCCCAGTCCCACTGGTCGGTATATATGGAATGAAGATTGTCCAGCTCTTCATCACGGCGGATTGCATTCATATCCGTATAGAGACCTTCACCCTCATGGAAGCAGTAAACGCCAAGTGCCATGCGCTTCCATTTTGCGAGGGAATGAACTACCACGGCATCTTTTCCCGTATCCTTGATGTCAAAGCGCACAGGGCGCTCAATGCCGTTCAGGTCATCGTTGAGTCCTGTCTCCGGATCTACGAAAAGCGGCGCGGAAACACGCTTCAAATTCAGAACATTACAAAGCCTCTCCTCAAAAATTCGTTTTAACATACCTATTGCCGTCTGCGTGTCATAAAGCCCGAGAGTCGCTTTATATCCATTCGGCACGATGACCTTGCTCATATGAAAGCCTCCTTTAATTTTTTTTGATATGTCAGTATAAAACAATTTTCACCAAATGTCAATAGAATCCCGCCATTTTTTCTTTAAAAATATTTTCAAAACCACTTTACAAAAATGTACTTCTATGTTAAAATATTATCATCATTTCCCAAAAGGGAGTAGCGTGCGGGCTTGTCCCGTTGCATCGCCGTCATCACGGTGTTCCCACCCGACGATGCATTAAATCGCAAGACTTTCGGGCTACTGTGTTTACAGCGGCTTTGAAAGTCTGTTTTTTTATACTTTTTTGAAAGGAAGAAACATTTTATGGGAATTTTATCTCAAATTCTTGAGCAGTTGCAGGCGATATCCTATAAGCATATCATTATGTGGGCTATAGGCGCTCTGCTCATCTACCTCGCTATCAAAAAGGATATGGAGCCTGCGCTCCTGCTCCCGATGGGCTTCGGCGCGATACTCGTAAACCTGCCGTTTTCCGGTGCGCTCACTCAAGGAACGGAAATCGGCGCACTCTCAAAACTTTTCGATATCGGCATCGGGGAAGAAAGCGGTGAGCTTTTCCCTCTGCTCCTCTTTATCGGCATCGGCGCGATGATTGATTTCGGTCCGCTCCTCTCAAATCCGAAGCTCCTGCTTTTCGGCGCGGCGGCGCAATTCGGCATCTTCTTCACGCTCAGCATGGCTCGCCTCTTCGGTTTTGAACTCAATGATGCCGCCTCTATCGCCATAATCGGCGCGGCAGACGGACCCACCTCCATAGTCGTGGCAAAGCTTCTCAAGTCACAATTTATCGGTGCCATCATGGTAGCGGCATATTCATATATGGCACTCGTGCCGATAATCCAGCCTCCTGTGATAAAGCTGATGACGACAAAAAAAGAGCGACTTATCCGCATGCCCTATGAAGCAAAGAATGTTTCCAAGCTCACAAGAATACTTTTCCCGATTATACTCACCATAATCGTCGGCATCATAGCGCCGAAGAGTGTTTCGCTCATAGGTTTCCTCATGTTCGGTAATCTGCTCCGTGAATGCGGCGTGCTCGATTCACTCTCGGAAACAGCGCAAAAGGTTCTTGCAAATCTCATCACGCTTCTGCTCGGCATCACCATAGCAACACAGATGCAGGCAGATAAATTCATTAAGAAAGAGACCCTCCTGATTATCGCTCTCGGTCTCGTGGCGTTCATATTTGATACAGTCGGCGGCGTGCTTTTTGCAAAGCTTATCAACATTTTCTCAAAGAAGAAGATAAACCCGATGATAGGTGCGGCAGGCATTTCGGCTTTCCCGATGTCGGCGCGCGTAATCCACAAGATGGGACTTGCGGAAGACCCGCAGAACTTCCTGCTCATGCATACAGTAGGCGTAAATGTTTCCGGTCAGATAGCTTCTGTTATAGCCGGCGGTCTTATCGTCGCTCTCGTTTCGTAAGGAGGATTTCATATGTTTGATGTAAAAGCTTTTCTCGATAGCCTTCCCATCATGGGAGAAGGAATGCTCGGTATATTCGGTGTCTGCCTGATAATAATCGGGTGCGTCTATCTCATCGCCGCAATAAAGCCGAAAGATAAAAACAAAAAAGACTGAGATAAAAATTCTCTGCCTTTCTGATTGCTGATATAACAGAGCGCCGCGGAAATCCGCGGCGCTCTGTTGTCTGTTTGATATTGACCATGCGAAATCGCAGCATCAATGCAAAAATTACTTTACATATGTGCAGCCCTTGTCAAATTCGATTGTACCGTTGTAGTTCTTGATGGTACCGGTAACGGTAATAACATCACCGACCTTGAGATCCTCGCCGCCCTTGAGACGGAAGCACTGGATTATTCTTTCGCCTACTTTGATATTGACCGTGATATTCTTGTAATCTGCACTGTATGCAGAGGGAATCTCAACTATCTCGCCACGAAGAACCTGTGTGCCCTTCATTGTTGCGCCGCTCTCAAGAGCATAAGCCTTCTCAGCTGTCAGAAGCTGCTTCGCCTCTTCTACGCTCATATCCTTGGAATATGTGCAACCCTTGTCAAATTCGATCGTGCCGCCGTAATTCTTGATAGTACCTGTAACTGTGATGACATCGCCGACCTTTAGGTCCTCGCCGCCTTTGAGACGGAAGCACTGAATTATTCTTTCGCCTATCTTGATGTTGACTGTGATATTCTTGTAATCTGCGCTGTAGGCGGATGGAATTTCAACAATTTCACCGCGAAGAACCTGTGTGCCCTTCATTGTTGCGCCATCCTCAAGAGCAAATGCCTTCTCTACAACTTCTGCGACAATCATATCGGCGGGAGCACCCTCGGGAAGTCTGTGAGCAAAGGAAACGGAAACCGTCTCACCTGCTTCATTCTTGATTGTGGCGACGAGATTGTAAAGCGTCTCTGCATCGGCTTCTTCGTTTACGTCTATGACTACCATGCCCTTATCATTGGGTGTGATAACGATGTTCTCGGCAGAGCCGCTTGTAGCATCTACAGTCCACTCTATCGGATATTCAACGCCGTTTATATTGATAGCAGCTACCACCTCGTAGTCCTCTGGAGTGGTAACGGTGGCGTTCTTATACATTGTATAAAGATATTCCTTTGCGAGGTCTAACGGATTTGCCTTAGGCTTATCGGGATTTGGCTTATCACCGCATCCGACAAACACCGAAAGACAAAGTGCAAGTGCAAAAACAAAAGCTAAAAATCTTTTCATAGTTTGCCTCCTTGTTATTATTTAATTGTTGAACAAAATGTGTTTGTATGAAAATACCTTTATCTGATAATTGCCGGCATAATAATCGACAATTCCTCTGATATCAATATTTTTGCCGAGCAAATCATCGGATGTGACAAGCTTTCCTTCCGAATCATTCATCGCCTCTGTGCGAAGCCTTACCTCTGTGCCGTCATCTGCCGTGCAGATGAGAGTCATTTCGCCGTATGACGAGGTACCTTCTTTCCCGATCGATTCCGCCTTATTGACGGTGAGTCCCTTCATGGAAATTGTAGTGGCAAGAGCAAGCTCGGCATATTTTGCTGTAACGCTTCCTTCTTCGCCCTCCAGAGTCACTTCAGAAGCGAATGTCGCAGCAGTCGTTTCCTTGTAAGACGGAGTGTGACCTTCGCTTATCTTTTTGAGATTTCCGGGATCATCCGGGCGCATCATGTTGTATGATAAGCCGGATACCTGATATACGCCGCCTGCCTCATAATACTGCACAGTGCCGACTATTCTCGAGCGATTGCCGACCGAGATTATATCAAGCCCCTCACCGCTCAAGGAAAATCCGTAGTAAACGGAGATACCATAATACATATCGGTATCGGCATCGTATTCCTCAACAGTTATGCTGTTACTGTTGTCACTCGAAATCACACCCTCGAAAGCGACTTTTTTACCATTATATGCCTCAGGATTTGAGCGAAGCTCCTTCAATGTAAGCTCTACAGCGTCGCCGTAGTAAAAATCGGGATCACGCTCGCCGGAATATACATTCAGCTTCTGCGCCTTTGCCTGACCCAGTGCCGCCATGCATGTTGTGCCATAGCGGTTGTTTGCCGTGGAGGAGGCAATAGCCAGTCCGTTCTGGAGTATCTCCAGATTCAGATTGCGGTATTCACTCTCACCCTTCGGCTTATACCAGACCCAAACAAGATATCTGCCTCCGGTGGAATCGACATTCCATTTTCCATCGTCCGATTCTATCATTATGGCATCTGCATTTTCGAGTTTTGATCGCGTGAAATTTGAAGCCGCCTTGCCGTATTCCTCGATTTTACCGGTGGATTCGGGGGTATTTATCGCGAGATATCTTGCTTTCAGTATACCTCCGGAAACCACGCTCTCGGAAACATAAAAGTGCGTCGTATCGCCGTCCACAAAGCTGCGCACCGTTACCTCCTGCTTGAGTGTATCGGATGTCATATCAAGCTTCAGCATCGATACATAGTCCTTTATTTCAATCGGTATCGGCGCAGTGGTGCTTTCTGTCGTATTTTCGGCAGGAGTATCGCCGCAGGCGAAAACAAACGGCAAAAGCAGACATATCAGCAGAAGTAGCGCCGAGATGCGCATAAACTTTTCGGTTATTTTACTCATTAATATTCACACTCTGCGATAGCATCCTTGAATGCCTTCTTTATCATGGCATCAACATCGCCGCCGTCATCGGCTGTCAGGCACTTGGCAAGAAGCTTGCCGACCTGATCGCGGGCTGTGGAAGAACCGTTGAATGCGGGAGATGTGTAATATGCGCTTTCCTGCTCAAGGCAAACCTTTGCACTGAGTGCGGAAACATAGTTGCCGCCGTCCGCCTTTTCAACAAATGCCTTGTATTTGTCGTTGTTTGCAACAGACTTGAGAACGGGAACATAGCCGGAAGCCATGGAGAATTCCGCCTGGAAATTAACGTTTGTTGTGAGGTACTTCACGAAGAGCCAAGAAGCAACAACTTCCTGCGCATTGTCTTTCTTGAAGATACATACGCTCGGGCCCTGAGAAATAACTTTCCTATTTGACTGGGAAACCTGTGGGATGGTAGCTATGCCTACATCGAAAGGATAAGCACCGTCTACCTTATTGGGGCGCTGGTGTGTAGCACCTGCGGAAGAACCGATGGACATGTAGCTCTTTGTACCTGTCTGAGCCGTGAAAAGACCGGATGTGTATGCGCCGAAGAGTGACTGAGTAGTGAGATAGCCCTTCTGATACCATTCGCGGAACTTCTTTACGAAGTTTCTGTTTGTTTCGTTATCAAAGAGATAATGCTCGCCTTCAGCACTTGTATAATCGGACTTGTACTGCTCGCACATGGTGATGAACCAGTTGCCTTCACTATCGTATCCGAGAGGAATAGAATTGGGATCGATTTCCTTTATTTTCTTCATTGTCTCTTCCATCTCATCCCATGTAGTGGGAACCTTGAGACCGTTTGCATCGAAGAATGTCTTGTTGTAATAAAGAACCTCTGTGGATTTCGAGAAAGGCATTGTGTACATAAGTCCGTCGCCGAACTGCATGCCTTCATTGTAGTAACCCTCAATGAAATCGTCCTTCTGCTCCTTTGTGAGACCGAGCGTTTCCTCTTTGCCGTCTGCTCTCTTTACCATTATTTTGCTGTCGATAAGATTGTCAAGCGTAGCAACTGCGCCTGCAAGATTATAGAGAGCAACATGGTCGGGGTAGCAGTAAGCAATGTTCGGCTGATTCTTTACCGTGATTTCCGTGCTTATCTGATCTCTTACATCGTCATAGCTGCCGACCTGTGTATGAACGATGTGGATGTTCGGATAAAGCTTGTTGAAAGACTCAATATAGCTATTGAGAACCGTTGAAAGATTTGAGCCCATCGTGTGATAAAATGTGATGGTAACCTCACTGCCGTCGTATCCACCCTCGGGAACGTCAAAGTTCGGAATACCCTTCTTTGCATTGCCTCCGCAGGAAGCCATAACAAAAATCATGGCAACCAAAAGCAGAACAGATAAGATTTTCTTCATCATAATTTGAATTCCTCCTGTTTTTATTTTTTTGATTTATCGATAATAGCCTCTTTTGAAGCTTATCATCCTTTGATTCCGCTTCGGCTGACGCCCTTCATGATGTATTTGCGAAGGAACACAAACACAAGGAAAAGCGGGAGCGAAACAAGCGCTACAGCCGCCATCTGCACCGGGTAGTTTACGTCACCGGTGGTATCTGTAAAGGCGTTGCGCAAGCCGTTTGTTATCAGCCGGTGTGCTTCGTCATTTGCAACGAGACGCGGCCATACATATGAGTTCCATGCGCCCATCATCTTGAGTATCGTTATGGAGATGAGCGTCGGAAGAGAAAGCGGTATCATTACCTTCCAAAGATATTTGATATCGCTTGTGCCGTCCACCTTGGCGGCGAGATACAGCTCATTCGGTATCTGCAAAAAGTTCTGACGGAGCAGATAGATATAGAATACGCTGACGAGGAAAGGAATTATCAGAACTTTATAGGTTTTCATCCAACCGAGTGCTGCCACCGTGCTGTAGTTTGTTATGGTGAAAAGCTCGCCCGGAATCATCATCGTGGCAAGGAGCGCGGCAAAAAGCGTATTTTTGCCTTTGAATTCCAGTCTTGCAAAAGCAAATGCCGACAACACCGTTATCACGAGAGAAAGCAGCGTGGAAACAATACCTACATATGCGGTATTGAGAAAGAGTCTTCCGAGACTTGCCGATTCAAAAGCTGTCTTGTAGTTTGAAAAAAGTATATTGCGCGGCCACAGCGTCGGAACATTGAGGCGATATTCATCAAGGCTTTTCACAGATGAAATAAGCATCCAGTAAAACGGGAAAAGTACGAATATCGCAACGCATATAAGGAAAGCATATATGAGAAACATAGCGAGAAATTTCATTATGCGCTGCTTTGCAGAGACCTGCTGCAGGTCTTTTTCCTGCATAGTGGCATTTTTTATCTTGTCCATACAGCCGCCTCCTTAATAGTGAACTTTTTTCTTGCTGACATAGAGATTTATCAATGTGACAACAAGAATTATGCCGAAAAGTATGAGAGCGGCAGCACTTGCCTGACCTTGCTTGCTTCGCTCGAGAGACTCATAAATATATCCTACCATCGTATTGAGTCTGCCCGGGTCATGCACGGGTCCGAGCTTTTCGCCGAATATGCCGACTATGCTCGTATATTCCTTGAACCCGCCGATGAAGCCTGTTATAACAACATAAGCTATCATCGGAGAAAGGAGCGGTACGGTTATTCTCGAAAATATTCTTACTCTCGAGGTGCCGTCTACTCTTGCGGCATCATAATACTGCTTATTTACACTCTGGAGTCCGCCGAGAAGTATCAAAATCTTGAAAGGAAGCGCATTCCATACGATATATATAACCATTACGGCTATATTCGCCCCGTATTTGGAGCCGCTGTTTATCCAGCTTATCGGAGTACCTCCGAAAAACTCTATAACATTATTTACTATTCCGACGCTTGTTATCAGGCTTGCCTCTGAGGTTACAGAGCCTACAATATTTCCTATTACATTGAACATAGCGGCAAAAACCATACCTATCGCTATGGAGTTTGTGACGTAAGGAAGGAAGAATATCGTCTGCAGGGGCTTCTGCAGGAATTTTATAGAATTAAGGCAGACGGCTATTATCAACGCCAGAAAAGTGGAAATCGGAACGGTAAGAATACAGAGAAGCGCGGTATTTTTCAGGCACTGCAGAAAGTTGCCGTATTTGACGACCTTAGCAAAATTTCCGAAGCCGACCTTAAAAGTAGTGCCGCCTATGGCTGCAAGTCCGTTGTAGTTTTCGAGAAAAGCCATGCGAACCGTATTTATTATGGGCCAAACGGTAAATATGAGCAAAAGGACTATCGCAGGAGAGAGATACAGCCACGCCTTCCATTGATGTTTACTTTCAACCATAATTATTTTACCTCAAAATAAATTCTTTCTTCGGTTTCTTTATCAAAAATAAATGTTTTGTTCGGCTTCAGATTGTAGCACACCATTTCGGCTGTAGCATCTATCCTGTAATCTGCATTTATTATGGAGCGGATAACGGGATTGCATGAGAATGAGTTTGTGGAAACGATGCTGACATCGCGACCCATTACCTCAACGCTTGAGAGCTTGCAGCAAAGCGCGCCCTTTTCATCTGGTATAAAGCCCTCCGGACGGATAGCAACATATACTTCCCTGTCCTCAAGCCCCGGTACGGAAAGAACGGCATCCTCGCCTATGTAGAGCTTTCCTGCGGAAATTCTTCCCTCAAGGACGTTTATCGGAGGTGTTCCGAGGAACTTTGCCACAAAGAGGTTCACCGGATTGTCGTATACCTCCTGCGGAGGGCCTACCTGCTGGATAACGCCGAGCTTCATGACGACTATCATGTCCGAAATACTCATCGCTTCCTCCTGATCGTGCGTCACGAATACCGTTGTAATCTTGGTTTCACGCTGGATACGACGGATTTCCTCTCGAGTCTGGAGACGCAGACGCGCGTCAAGGTTTGAGAGCGGCTCATCAAGCAGCAGAACTCTCGGCATCTTTACGAGCGCACGGGCAATCGCAACTCTCTGCTGCTGACCTCCCGAAAGCTCGCTCGGCTTTCTGTCCATAAGATTGTCTATCTGAACAAGCTTAGCCGCATCGTATGCGCGTTCCAGCATTGTTTTTTTGTCGAGCTTGTCGGCTCCCTTGAGATTTTGGAGCGGGAAAAGAATGTTCTGCTTTACAGTCATATGAGGATAAAGCGCATAGTTTTGGAAAACGAGACCTACGCCTCTGTTTTCCGGAGAAAGGTCGGTGACATCATCCTCACCGAACAAGATTTTGCCGCTTGTCGGCTTCTGGAGCCCGCATATCATATAGAGAGTCGTGCTCTTTCCGCAACCGGATGGTCCGAGAAGACCGACGAGCTTGCCGTCCGGTATGGTGAAATTGAAATCACTTACCGCAACGACCTTGTCGCCCGACTTCTTGTTTCGGCTCGGGAAGATTTTTGTCAGATTCTGAAGTTCTACTTTCATATAAAATCCTTTCCTTGGTTTATTGTTTGCTTAATTTTTCACATTCCGTTAACAGCGGGAACAAAATACGGCTTTTTGCATGACGAAAGGACGCACATCGTGCGCCTTTATAAATTTTATAACCGATTATCCGCCTGCTCCATTTTGCCTTGCTCCTATGCCATAAATTTATTTATTGCCTGTATCGGTAAAACGGTGCGCCGCTCAGTATGGCGATTTAGCCACAGACTCGGCATGAATTTTCTTTTCGTATTCTATGAGCTCGCTTTCTGAGTCAAAGATTCTCTGACTGCTCATGTCTATAACAACCGTATCGGAAATCAAATCGTGAATAGGCGAATTATTGCTTGTGGCAGCCATCAGAATTAACTGCAGCAGCACAATAAGTCCGAGAATTATCACTCCGAGAATTCCTATACCGCCAAAATATATCATTATTATAATAAGCACGGGAATCATCGTCTCTATCGTATATTTCCCGAGGAGAGCGCGGATAAAAAGCGCAACGGTTTTTATTTTTGTTCCGCCGGTCATCATCACACCGATGCCGAAGACCTTTTTGCCTACGGTCTGGCCGTTTTTAAGAATCAGCGGGATGATAAATTCCCCTGTCATCACTGCGGATAAAATGCCGAGCGACGTGATGACCAAGGTCAGATTCATGACGAGGCTGTAAGCACTTATCGCTTCTTCATCCTGCGATATGGCTCTGTCCGCCTCTTCGTATCGCTTCATTTCCTCTTCCGTGAGCGAATCGACGCTTTTTGTCCTGTCTATATCGTATTTTTCTTCGTATTCGGCATATATCTCATTAAGCCTGTCGTTTGCCCTGTCATAGCCGGTAATAAGCGAAATGAGAGCAGCCATTCCTACGGCTATTGTGGCTATAAGAATAAAATCAAGGAGAGCGGCGGCAAATCTTTTCCATATACTTGCTTTCTGTATATCGTTTATCATGCCGCCGCTTCTCCTTTTTAACAAACTGTCTACTTATATAAATAATAACACTTATTCTAATTTTAGTCAACATATTTGAGCTATCTTTGTCAATTTTGGCAAAATAGCCAAATTTTCGAGCTGTAAATACTGCACCTGATACAACAAAATATCATCGTATCCATGCGGCAGGCGGAGGGCTTGCAGTGTCTTTGCACCGTTTTATATCAACAGAAAAATTTCCTTCCGAAATTTCCGTTTTGATGTTGACAAAAGCGTTCCGGCGTGGTATTATACAGAAAATTTATTAAAAACGGGAACGGAAAATGAGAGGAAAAGGATTATGGATTTTGCTTTACCGTTGGAAAATAAAAAAATATCTGACAGCTCATTGGAAACAAAAATACGCGAAATGCTCGGTGAAAACGAACGCGAGCTTTTCAGGATAGTGACAGACCTGCTTCCCTGCGGAAATTACGGTCAGTCGCTTGCAGAGTTTACCGACCGCAGGATAATAGCCGCCCATCGCGAAGAGGACGGCAATATCGTCTGTGACACTGTTTTGTACAGCGAGGTGGAAAGCCTCACGATAAAACGTATGTACGGAAACGCTTTTCTGCTCGCCGTCAAGAAAAGCGGCGAAAAAACGCAGATAGCGCGCGCCACATATGCGGTAACGGCTCTTTTCAATTCCGCTGTGCTTTTCATGGACAAGATAAACTCGGAAATGCCGACTGATGAAGCCATGGAAAGCGTAATTTCCGCATACAGGAGCTTCTGCACCGTTTGCCCGAAATGCGGCAGAAATCTCGTCCGCCCCGGGGCCGACTGTCTCAACTGCGCTTCAAAGGGCAAGCTTGTATCAAAGCTTGTAAAATATGTCAAGCCGGAGTTTAAAATTATCTGCATATCCGTTATCATGTCTGTAGTGATAACCGCTCTGAGCCTTGTGCCTCCGTATATAACAAAAATGCTCGTTGACGATGTCATACCGAGCAAAAACAAGCAGGCGCTCTATATAATTGTCGCGTTTCTGCTCGGAACATACATAATTCAGTATCTGCTCGGCGCCATCCGCGGAACACTTCTCCGTCGTGCGGGCGACAGTATCGTTGCCGACCTGCGAAACGATGTTTTTGAAAAGGCACAACACCTTCCGATGAAGTTTTACGACAAAACCTCCACAGGCTCCGTCATAAACAGAATCAGTAACGATACAAGCAATCTTCAGGCGTTCATCCTGCGTATCACCCAGGATGTCATAACACAGCTTTTCCTGCTCGTCGGCATAGTCATAATAATGATAACAATGAACTGGAAGCTTTCACTTCTCTCGCTTATTCCGGTTCCGTTTGTTGTATATGCCTCCCGCAAATTCGGACGGAAAATCCGCCCGTTCTACAGACGAATCTGGAGAAAATGGACGGCGGTTTCCTCTGTGCTCACCGATTCCATTCCGTGCATACGCGTAGTAAAGGCATTTTCGGGTGAAAAACGCGCCTCAAAGCGCCTCGAAAAGCAGAATAACGAATGGTTCAAGGTGAGTGTGCGCGCAGGTAAAATGTCCAGCATATTCTCGTCGCTCATTTCATTTGTCGTTGTCTGCGGCTCGCTCATAATATGGGATGTAGGCGGCTTGCAGGTTATAAACGGAAGTCCCGATATCTCCCTCGGTCTGCTCGTGTCGTTCATTTCATATACTTCTATGTTCTACGGACCCGTAAACTTTTTTGCGGGACTGAACGACTCGTATCAGAGCGCACTTACCTCTGCAGAGCGCGTAATGGACATTCTTGATGCCGAGCCTGAGCATGATGACGGAAAAGGCAATATACCCGACCATATAAGCGGCAAGGTGGAATTCCGCCATGTAAGCTTCTCTTTCGATAAGACAAAAAATGTTCTCTCCGATATAAATCTCACTATAGAGCCCGGCGAAGCCGTCGGCATAGTAGGAACGACAGGCTCCGGCAAAACAACGCTGATAAATCTTTTCATGCGCTTCTATGACAACTATGACGGTCAGATTCTTCTCGACGGCAAGGACATCAAAACAATTGATATGAGCTATTTCAGAACAAAGATAGGCTATGTTCAGCAGGAAGCCATGATGTTTTCCGATACTATTTTCAATAATATAGCATATGCCAAGCCAAATGCCACGATAGAAGAAGTGCTGATGGCAGCCGATATAGCAAATGCGCATGAATTTATCCTGCGCCATCCCGATGCATACGATACCATCCTCGGTGAGCGCGGTGTCGGTCTCTCGGGCGGCGAACGCCAACGAATATCCATTGCCCGCGCGATACTCAACAATCCGAGCGTGCTTATCTTCGATGAGGCGACAAGTGCCGTCGACTCCGAAACGGAAAAGCTCATTCAGGATGCGATAAACAACCTCGTAAAAGGCAGAACTACACTCATGATAGCGCACCGGCTCTCCACACTGAAGCAGGCGGACAAGATAGTCGTCATCGACAAGGGCAGAATCGCGGAATTCGGCACACCGGATGAGCTGATGGCAAAGCAGGGCAAGTATTACAGGCTTGTGAAAATCCAGTCTATGGCGGATCAGGTAAAGCTCGATAAAGAAAAAGAGCATCTCGAATAAGGAGGTCGGCGGAAATGATAGGATTTTTTATAAACGGCGATGAAGCCCGCATTACAAAAACGGGAAATGTCTCCGTACGTCTTGAAACATATGACGGCAGATGCTTTGAAAACCTCGAGCCTCTGCGGCTTTTCCCTGTTTCGGGGATATCGAAATACATCTCTCTTATCGATGAAAACGGCAAAGAGATAGCTATAATACGCGATATAAACCACCTTATGCCGGAATCAAAAAAGGCAATACAGGAATGTCTTGAATCATATTACATCGTACCGAAAATAAAGAAGATTATTTCCCGTGTGGAAAAATACGGAAACATCACGTGGACCGTGGCAACGGATCGCGGCGAACACAGCTTCGCGATACTGAATACGAGCATAGATATAAAAACACTCTATGACGGGCGTATACTTATTCGCGATTCAAACGACAATCGCTACGAAATAGAGGATGTAAATGCACTCGATAAGGACAGTCTCAATCTTTTGAAATTTGATATGTAGGAGGAAAAATATGAAACTTGTAATCGCGGTAATTAACAACGACGACAGCAGAACAGCAATAACTGCACTGACGGGACGCGACTTCTTCGTAACTCAGCTTTCCACCACGGGAGGTTTTCTCATGGTGGGAAACACCACTCTGCTCATAGGCACGGACGAACAGCGTTTGCCCGAGCTTAAGGAGATACTGAAAAAATACTGCACAACGCGCGAAAAGATTTCTCCGTCGGTAGAAGCTTTCGGCAGAGGTATGCTCAATCATTCCGTAGAAGAAAAGGTAACTATCGGCGGTGCCGTAATGTTTACTCTTTCCGTAGACGATTTTGAGAAGATATAAGAGTGCGGAAAATGGAAAATTTCAATATTGACAAGTTCCCGAGAAGCATAGATGCCGGACTGTGGAAAACAGGACACCTTCAGGGCATCGCCGTTGATACGGCACACGAATATATTTACTATGCCTTTACAACAGTACTTGTAAAGGCAAGACTCAATGGGGAAACAGTCGGCTGGGTAGGCGGACTTGCGGGTCATCTCGGGTGTATCGATTTCAATGATGAGGACGGGCGGGTTTATGCTTCGCTTGAGCTCAAGCATGATGCAATAGGTCAGGGCATCATGCAGAATACCGGAAGTAAAATAGCCGACGAAGATGCATTCTATATTGCCATATTTGATGTAGATAAGATTACACGCCCGAATATGGATGCCGAAACCGACGGTATAATGAAGACCGTCTATCTTTCCGAGGTCGCGAGAATGTACAGTGCTGTCATGCCGGACGGAACCAAGCATGAATTTGCCTGCAGCGGCATTGACGGTACCGGAATCGGTCCGGTATTCGGAGCTCCGAAAAACAGTCCCTCCATGCTCATGGTAGCCTGCGGTATTTACGGCGATATATGCCGAGACGATAATGACTGCAATATAATCATGCAGTATGACTGGCGCAAATTCGGCGAAAAGGCAAAACCGCTCTGTCAGCTTGCACCGCATCACAGCGAGGCGAAACCGGACAAGGTCTATTTCATTTTCACCGGCAATACGGAGTGGGGTATACAAAATCTCGAATATGACGCTTTTACCGGAGACTGGATAGCTGCTGTATATCGCGGCAAAAAGGAAAAATATCCAAACTATCCGATGTTCATAATAGACGGTGCGGCAGCTCCGTATGAAGATTATATCGCCTACGGAAGAAAGGGACTTCACCTCTCACTGAAAAAAGAGGGCGTCTTCGATGAAGCAACAGGCATATACGGCTGTCTCTTCCGAAAAGGTCAGACGGGTATTTATGCCTTCGGAAACGGGCTCTACTATATATCAAACGAATATCGTACCGAATCAAAGGAAGACGGCAGTATCATTAAGCTATACCGTCACGCCGATGACCCCTCCGATGGTTTTACCGAAATAGTATAATTTCACCGCCATGTATGCAAAAAAGCTCTGCTTTCGGGCAGAGCTTTTTTTATGGAAAAATGTTTATTTTGTCAGGATTCTCGGCGAAGTGAGTATGCCTGTTCTCTTTGTTATGTACTCGGGACACCAGAATCTGCCGCCGCGCGTAACCCAGCTTGCAGGTCCGCAATAGCTTATATTTTCATCGACATTATGGAGCGTGCCGAAGGTATTCGCCCTGTTTCCGAAGAGCGTTATTTCAAGTGTATGTTCACCTGCGGTGACGGCACCGAGTCCCAATCTTGCCGGCGGATAAATCATCGCGCCCATCTCTTTTCCGTCCATACGCACTTTCATGAGCGCACCGGCATATCTTGTTATCTCGAGCGTCTTTTCGCCGCCGTCGGAAACAAAAGAAGTCTTATAGGTGAGATTTCCGCCGTAGAAAGGCATGCCCTGCGATACGATGTCCATATATCCTATCTTTTTCGGCATTTCCGTTATCTTTGCGGATGTGCCCGTCAGCTTCACACCGAATTTACCGAGTATAAAGCAGCTCTCAAGCTGGGTTATATCTCCGAAGCGATAGTTTATCACGAGGCGGTTTGCGCCTTTATTTATTTTCGGCAAAGCAAGCTTCAGCAGTGCGTCCTCGTCTATATAGTAGCCGACGACATTGTGGCTGACATTTTCACCGTTGAATATGATATCATCCGTATATTCAAGGCATTCGAGTGCCAGCTCCGCACCCTCATATTCGATATCGCTCTCGAAATCATAGTAAAGCGTGAGCTTATCCTGCGGATTTTTATCAAGCGGCTCTGCCCATGGCTGTTTCATATGGCTTCCGCGCCGACGGATGCCGAGCGCATCGCGCACAGCCATATCGGTATAGAGAATATCGCGTTCGCGCTTTATTTCACCGCCGTTCAGGCTGTATGACGGCTTGTCAAGCAGGAGTACATTCGGCTCGGAAAGAGAAATCTCGGCTTCTCCCGCGAGAACTGTCTCTCCCGAGAAGCTCTCTTCGCTTACCTCGCCGAACTCTCCTCTTCCCTCCTCCAGCTCAAGCAGGAGTGATGAGCAGGCGCCGCTTATCCATTTGACAAGTGTATTGCCGCCCTCATATTTTGCAGGCATAGGACTGATTTCACCGGTTTCGGTATCGAGCAAGGTTACCTTCCATTCGCCGCGCAGCTTCACCGTCAATATATCAAGAAAAGAGATATCGAGATCACCCGCACGGTAGAGATGCGCGATGAAAAGATGCTTTTTCTCACCGTCGGTGCGCATTTGATAAACTATGTTGGAATAAGTGTCTCCGGAACCCGTGCAAACCTGCACATCCCTGTATTTTTCGAGACTTGCGAGCACTTCATCCTTCAGCGGATTCACATGGATACATGACTTTGCAAATTCCGCCGCATCGCCGCTCTCCACTGCGTCGACATGAGTCGGTATATTGCCCATGAACACCACTTCTCCGCCTGCCGTGCGGAAGTTTTTCAGCGCGTCGAGCGTAGTTTTGCGCAGCGTCACAAGGTTTGGGACGACCACTGCGTCATATTTCATCTCGCCGACGGCAAAGCCGCTCTCCGTCTTTTTATACTGCGAAGGAAGCATCGCCTCGCATATGAAATCAAAATCCATACCGTTTGTTATCAGCCAACGCGTAAGATCGCAGAAGAGGTTGTCCTTCTCGCGAATCGCCGTCGACGAGCGGTCGTTCGGTCCGTAAGCAAGCCAGAAGCTCTCTATCGGATGAATAACAGCGATACGAACATCTGCTTTGCCGCGCGTCATAGCGGTGTTCACTCTCGCAAAGTGATCCTCTATGAGTCTGTATTCCTTATACCAAGGTGATTGATGACCTATGGAAGCGGGATAATCGCGCTTTGCCTCGCCGCGCATGGAAGCCCAGTAGAGATGCGGCACGCGCACGGTTACGCCCATTGCCGCCTGCCAGTCACCCTGAAGCTTGTGCCCGCGAAAGTCAAATTCCCATCTCGTCACGCCGTAAAGCTCGGAGAGAACGCCCGGGGCGCCCATCTGACGGCTCATACTTTGCGCCTGCTTTGCAGTCGTCAGCTCGCGCTTATCGGCAAGCATATCTATGCCAGGGATGCCGAAGCCGCGATACTGGCGCATGCAGTCGCCGACAGCCCATGTCTGCGTTTTCAGCAGAAATTCATCCATCACATGACCTGCCATGAGTATATTGTTTTCGCGGCACCAAGCGCCTATATTGTCGGAGTAAGCCTCGGCAAAACGCTCTGCCGCATGGTCAAAGAAGAGATATCTAATCTTCGAAAGTCTGCCGCCCGCGAGATTCCATACTACCTCGGGAAAGCTGTCCAACAGGCTCACACCGTATGCTGTGCGGAATGTATCCTCAAAATCGTTTGTAAAGGGATATGACGCACCGCCCTTATCCTGCTTTGCGAAGTTCAGCACGGACACATGGGAAAACTGCGGCTCATCCGTGAATATCGCGGGAACAGCCTTTCCGAATTCATCGCCTATTACAGCCTTGTATCTCTCGTGCGTGACCTTTATAAACTTATCTATCGCTTCTTTTTTCAGCGTGTCGACATACGCCTGTCCGTTGAATCGGTCGTCATCCGCGTCATATTCAAGATAGGCAAAATACTTTTTACCCTCGGCACGCTCTGATATATCTATGCGCCTGTATGAGAGGAGGTCTCCGCTTTCGTCGAGGGAAACATCATATGCGGCAAGGAAAATATATTTCCCTTTCGGCAAGCTCGTAATTGCGTTCGCCTTATCGCTGTCGAGAGTCAGCGTGCCGTCGTCATACGGCGTGGGAGTAAACCACAGCTTTTTTCTGCGCATTTCGATATCTTCCGTAACAAAACCGCCGGCATAGCCCGAGGGCCACTTATCCTCGTCATAGAGCCAAGAATACATGCCCTCGCTCTTCCCCTTTTCCACGCAGAAGCGGACAATATCCATAAATTCATCCGAAAGATACGGCGTGGCAAGCCCTATGCGCGGATGCATATCATAGCCGCCGAAGCCCATCTCTTTCATATAGCCGATCTGCTTTGCGAGCAAATCCTTTTTCAGCTCGCAGTTCCATGACCAGAATGGCACAGCGCGGTATTCGCTTGTAGGATTTTCAAAAAGCCCGCGTGAAAGCGCGGCTTCGCTGTTTTTCGGATAAAACATAAAAACCTCCCAAAAAAATAATGCAGGCGCTCTTTTAAGCACCTACATTATAAACTAAACAAAGGTATAAGTCAACATCAAAACCGAAAATAAGACTCCGATTTTTATTTGTCGAAAGCATTGAGAAATGAAGAAAGTCTTTCGTTCCCGTTTCCCGAGAAAAGCTCCTCCGGAGTTCCGTACGCAGCGGCAATTCCCTCACTCATAAACATAATCTTATCAGAAACCTTGCGGGCGAAATCCATTTCGTGAGTGACGATAATCATGGTTCTCTCGCTGTCCCGAAGCTCGCGGATAACCTTTAGCACCTCGCCCGTAAGCTCCGGATCGAGTGCGCTTGTCGGCTCATCAAAGCAAAGAACATCGGGACTCTGCATCAGAGCTCTCGCAATAGATACCCTCTGCTGCTGTCCCCCCGAAAGCTCGCATGGGTATGAATTTCTCTTCTGTGAAAGCCCTACCTTGGAAAGAAGTGCCTCGGCATCCGCATCTACCTTGTCGTAAAGGCTCTTTTTCGCTTCGCCGCTGAGTTTTTCGCGCTTTGCCGTCTCTGCTGCACGCATTTTCGGCGCTAGAGTCAGATTTTCGAAAACCGTATACTGCGGAAAAAGATTGAACGACTGAAAAACAAGTCCGAAATGAAGCCTCTTCTCTCGAAGCTCGGAGCTTTTCATGCGCGATGTGTCATCTGCGGAGAAAACCTTCTGCCCGTTTATAATAATTTCACCTTTATCGGGCGTCTCGAGAAAATTCAGACAGCGAAGGAGCGTTGTTTTTCCGCTTCCGGAGGAGCCTATGATGCTCAGCACCTGCCCCTTTTCCAGCGTGAAATCCACACCGCGCAGAACCTGCGTATCGTTGAAATATTTTTCCAAGCCCTTTACTTCAAGAAATGCCATTTTCTTCTCCATCATATTTTATAGTAAGCAAGCTTCTTTTCCAGATAACCGAAAAGGAGCGTGAGCAGTCCGACGAAAATGAGATAGAATACGCCCGCATAGAAGAGCGGCCATATGAGTCCTCGCATGCTCATCAGATCCTCGGCGCATTTCAAAACCTCGGCGACGAGAATGACGCGGGCGAGCGCCGTGTCCTTGACAAGGGTTATCACCTCGTTTGACATGGGGGCGAGTATACGCTTGACTACCTGCATGAGAACAACGCGGAAAAATATCTGCGCCTTTGTCATGCCGAGAACCTGCCCTGCCTCATACTGCCCTGCGGGTATGCTCTCTATTCCCCCGCGATAGATTTCGGAGAAATAGCAGGCATAATTTATGGCAAAGGCTATTATTACAGCGGTAAAGCGCGATGATACGGGCGCTCCGAACACAAAACCCGGGACATAGAATACTACAAATATCTGCAGCATCAGCGGCACACCGCGTATTATCCAGACAAAAACCTTTACAAGGTATGAGAGCGGCTTGAAACGCGACATGGAGCCCCATGCTATTATCAAGCCGAGCGGCAACGCTATCACCAGCGTCAACGCGAATATAAGGCAGGTTGTTTTCAGCCCCGAAAGCAGGCTCAGCGTAACTTCCGCAAAACTCATCTTACTTATCCTTTGTCAATCAATAGTTAATCGTTTCCTGAACGGAAAGGCTGTTTTCGAGTCCGTATTTCTTTGCGATTTCGAGAAGCTTTCCGTTGTCGCGCAGAGTTTTGATAGCCTCGTTTACCTTGGCTGTGAGGTCACTGCCGCGGCGGAAGCCGATTGCATATATCTCGGATTCGAGCTCTATTGCGTTCACTATGCAGAGGTCATCGTAGTTGCCCTTGCCGCAGACATTCTGCGCGAGGATAATATCGACTACCGCAAAATCAGCCGCACCGGATTTTACCTCTGTGAATGTGTTTATCTGTGCTGCCGCCTTGATAACCTTACCGCTGTCACCGACAGCACCATCGGCATAGCTCTGACCTGCGCTGCCCGATTCAACCACAGCCGTCTTGCCGACAAGATCAGCCTCGCTCTTGTAGCTGTCGAGATTTGATTTCTTTACCACTACGCATTGCTGATTGAGCATATAGCCGTATGAAAAATCGACAAGCTCTTTTCTCGGCGTGCCGTTATCAGAGCTGTTTGCCGTGAAGCCGTTCCAGATGCAGTCGATTGCGCCGGAGGAAAGCTCATTGTACTTCTGCTCCCACTGTATCTCCTGAAATTCCACCTTCATGCCGATGATTTTGCCGACTTCCTTGGCAAAATCGCTGTCAAAGCCTACCCATTCTCCGTTTTCATCCTTGTAATTTATGCGGTCGACAAGCGTGACGCCGCAAACGAGTGTGTCATCATCCTTTTTGCCGCATGAAGCAAAAGCAAAAAGCATCATCGTCGCCATAGCCGCGGCAAGAATAAGGGAAACAATTTTTTTCATTTCATTATACCTCTGTTCCGTATAGTTTTGTTTTAGCGTTTTACTATGTTAAAACGTTGATACGATAATATCACAGCTTTTCCGATTTGTCAAGAGGTTTTTTGAAAAAAATTCATATTTTTTGTTCAATCCGGAAAATCGAATGTCATTTCGACCGAAAGAGGCAGGCGATTATAGGCTTTATACCAGTTCCAGTGGTACGGAACATTGTCATAAGGCATGATGTATTTGTACTCGCCGTTTTTGAGATATTTGAGATGCAGGGGTGCCGTTTCGTCGCCTGCCGCCTTCCACTGCTCTATGCGAGCCGCGTTCTCTCTGTGTACCGCATAGTTTTCGCCGTAGCCGCAGGCAAACGACAGCATGCTGTCAAAACAGAGTGCGCAAAGCACTCCAAGCAGAAACGCGAGGGATGCCTCTTTCTTCTTTGCAAGCGCGAGTATTACAGCGGCAAGCGCAAAGACGGATATTGCGGCAAACACAAAGTGTCCATATGAGAAAAGAAATGCCGCCGCGACTGCCGTCAATATCAGCGAAACCTTTCTTTTGCAGATGCCGTCAAGTATAGCAGGAAAAAGAAGCACGACGGAAACGAGAATTGTCCTGCCGCCGTATTCCGGCGAAACGAGCATACAAGCCTGAAGCGCTACGGAAAGCAGTATAAAGAAAGCACTGTCGTCACCATCGCGAAAAAATGCGACTGTCTTTTCCGCGACAATTTCCGCGAGTGCAGCGAGAACAAAAGCCGCTCTTATCGCGCCTGAAGCAGTACCTTCTCCGTCTATGGCGATGAGCGCGGCAGAGGCGGCACAAAGCGCTATCGGAATTATGCGCCGGATTTCTCGTTTTTCCTTTATTTTATAAAACGACATTCCGATATGGCATGCAAAAAGAAAGACGAGCGCAGTTCCCATGCCGCTCTTCCCCGTCATGCCGTTTGCCACAGCGGGAATATTGCCGGCTATGCGCTCGGCAAGCGACTTTGCATAGAAATCGGGATAGTATGTCATGCGCACGGAATTGCCGGGAGCAAAGAAAAGAAAAGCTGCACCGAGCGCGACCGAGAAAGCCGCAAAATACATGGCGGCATCGGGCTTCTTCTTTGCTTTAAGACGCAGGATGAAGGCATAAGCCACTACGGCTATAGCCCCTGCGGAGCATTGCTCCGTCGAGAATGCACAGAAAAAGGCAAGCACAGGCACGGCGACACCGCATTTTCCTTTCTCCTCCGAGCATTTTATGAGATAGAAAAGCAAAAGCAGGAGCAGAATCGGATAGAGATAATTGAGCGCGCCTGTCGCCCAATAGATGCTCTGCCGCGCGATATCAAGCGAAATAGAGGCAAAAAGCAGGCATGAAGCGACAAGCGCTATGCGAAATTCCTCGGTGTCGGTTCCGTTTCTGTAAGCCTTTGCACCTATGAGCGCCGAAAGCAAAGTGACGGCGGCTATGCAGAGCGTACCGAAAATACGCCACGCAACCATCTGCCCGCCCGCGAGGAGCAGCTCATCGAGCAGATGAACAAGCGCGCGCCCGTTTGTTTTCATATAATGAATGATGTTTTCGTCTGCGAAATGCGAAAATCCCTCGTAGAAAAACGAGCCGTAATAATAATCGTCGCCGTATGCCACGGTAAAGCTCATCGTCACCGCGACAAAAGCGACAAACAACGTAAAAACCGCTATATGATAATTCCGTCTTGCAAATCCGAAAAACTTCAAGTCATTCACCCCTTTTTACGTATTTTATCAAAAAATCGCTCTCTTGTCAAACACATGCTTGTATTTATCTTAAATAAAATTGTATTTTCATGTTTATTTTCGTTTTTATAATTGATTTTATCCCCGATTTCTGTTAAACTATAGCCACAGAAAATAAGTCCGAAAGGAATTTTTTATGAAAATCAAGGAAAATTCGTTAAGAGTAAATAATCTGCTCTCTCCTGTCATTGACAGCAATCCGTTTTTCTCATGGGAGCTTGACGGAAGCCCTGCCGGGCATCAGAAAATCTACTGCGTAACGGTGACGCGCGAAAACGGCAGTGTGGTCTGGACATCCGGCGCGGTAGAAAGCGAAAAGCGCTGTTATATCCATATGGAGGAGAAAACCGAGCCGCTTTCCCGCTATCTCTGCCATGTCGAGATAACAGATGAAAACGGAAACAGATCTTCTGCCTGCTCGTCCTTTCGTACAGGAAAAATGGGCGGCGAATGGCAGGCAAAGTGGATAACGGGATATTTTCTTCGCAAGCGCGACGATGCGCTCGCAGCCCCCTATCTGAGAAAGGATTTTACACTCTCGGGAACGGTAAAGGACGCCATGCTCTATATCTGCGGACTCGGATATTTTGTCTGCACGATAAACGGCAAGCGCGTAAACGAGGAATATCTATCCACTCCCTATACCGATTACAGCAAGCATATTTTCTATCGCGCCTTTGATGTAAAAGATAAGCTCGCGAAGAAAAACGCAATAGGCGTGGTGCTCGGAAACGGATTTTACAATTGCTTTACGGATGATCCGTGGCAATCCCGCTTCGCACCGTGGCGCGATGTTCCGAAAATGATATGCGAACTGCATATTGAATACGAAAACGGCGAAAAAGAAATAATCTCGAGCGACCCCTCATGGCAGAGCTCACGCGGCCCCATCACCTTCAATGGTATACGCCACGGCGAAGAATACGATGCCAACCTCGAGATGCCGGGCTGGGATACATACGGATATACATGCGGCGAAGGCTGGAAAAATGCGCGTATGGTTCGTCCCGCAGGCGGTGAGCTTTTGCTGATGGAAATGGAACCGATAACCCTCCGCATGCGCCGCCCTGCCGTTCGCATGAAAAATTATGACGGCAAAACGCTCTTTGATATCGGTCAGAATCAGGCGGGTATCTGCCTGCTCACGCTGCGCGGCAAGAAGGGCGACAGGATAACGATAAAATACTGCGACCTTCTCGATAAGGACGGCAAGCTTACCCAGTGGCCGCTCAGCTGCTTCATAAAAAACTATACTTTCCAGACCGAGGTTTATACAAAGAAAAGCGATGAACCCGAGGTATGGCATTCGGAATTTACATATCACGGCTTCCAGTATGCAGAGATAGCCGGCGGAGACGAAAACAGACAGCTCTCCGATGTCGTGGCTCTTTCGCTTTCAAATAATCTGCGCGACAGAGGCGAATTTACCACCTCGGACGAAACGATAAATAAGGTTCAGAAAATGTGCATAGAGTCTACGCGCTCATGTACCATGAATACGATAGCTTCCGATGCCGTCCGTGAAAAAACATCGTGGATAGGCGATGCGGGCTTCTCGAGCGAACAGCTGCTCATAAACTTCGCCTCCGAGCAGTTTATGAACAGATGGCTGCTTGACCTCCGTGATGCACAGACGCCGGCAGGTGCCGTTCCCTGCGTTGTTCCCTCCACGGGCTGGGGCTTCAACTCACTCAACGGCCCCGACTGGGCAAGCACCATAGTAGATTCCGCCGCATTCCTCTATCGGGCGACAGGTGACCTTTCATACCTGAGAGAAAACTACGATATGCTCCGCCGTCACTGCTCACATATTACGCAGATGGCTATAGACGGCATAGCAAATTACGGGCTTGGCGACTGGTGCGCCCCATTTGAGGGTGAGGCAATAAGCGTGAATATGGGCTCTTTCAAGTGTCCTGTCGCCGTAACCGATACAGGCTACTATCACACCGCCGTCCGCACGCTCGCACGCTGGGCAAAGCTTCTCGGCAAAGCAGATGATGAAAAGAAATATACCGCCCTTGCCGACAGCATAAAGAAAGCCTTCCGAAGCAAGCTATATGATGAAAGCACGCATACGGTAAAGGGCAATTGCCAGACGGCAACAGGCGTTATGATATATCATGGACTTTGTGAAAAGGAAGAATACGCACCGCTCATAGCACGCCTCAAGGAGCAGATAGCCGAACAGAACGGACATCTTGATTTCGGCGTGCTCGGAAACAAAGCCGTTTTCAATGCGCTCGGTATGTGCGGCGAGGTACGCACCGCGCTCGAACTCATAAAAAATCCTACCTTCCCGAGCTATAAGCACTGGATCGATATGGGCGCAAATACGCTCTGGGAATGCTGGAACGGTCTCGGCTCGCGAAACCACCACATGTTTTCCGATGTTTCCGCTTTCTTCTATAAGTATATCGGCGGTATCTCGGCAGATGACGACATGCCCGCATATGAGCATATCATTCTCCGCCCCGCTGTCGGATGCGGTATAGAAAAGGTGCATTGCTCTGTCGAAACTCCTTACGGAAAGGCGATAAGCGATTTTGAAAATGACGGCAAAACGCTCCGCCTCTCGCTGACTGTTCCCTCCGGCTCTCATGCGACACTCTTTCTGCCGATGTACCTTGATGATGCTTTCGCGGGTGCTGCGCATACACCCTTTGTGGAAAAACTCACGGCAAGCGGCAATGCCGTTAGATTTACACCATGCGATATGCCGGAGATAAAAGCCGACCTCCCCTCCGGCAAATATACATTTACGGCAAAAATATAACATAAAGACTTAAACATGGTATAAAGGGAAATTCGGCTTGAATGTAATCATTTCGGAGGAAATACCGGAGCCTCATGACCGCAAAACGGTTCCGCAACGCATAGGGAAAATTTGCGATTACTTTATGATTTTGCCGTATGAGGCGGCAAACTGATGATTAATAATAAAGAGAGGAAGCAGAAAAAGCAATTATGAAAGAAAACAGAAAACTATTGAAAGAGGTGCTGAAGGATATCCGTCACGATATGACGGATGAAGAAGTTCTGAACCTTCTGGCTGACAGTAAAATTTCAGTAAGTCCCGAAAAGGAGAAGGAAAAATACACACTCGGTCAGCGGGCTGCCGATACCATTGCAAAATTTGCGGGCAGTTGGGCGTTTATTTTCTCATTTGTCGGCGTACTTGTCATATGGATGGTTATCAATATAATACTTGCGTCAAATGCATTTGACCCATATCCGTTTATTCTTCTGAATCTTGTTCTGTCCTGCGTAGCGGCAATTCAGGCACCGCTGATTATGATGAGTCAGAACAGGCAAGAAGAAAAAGATAGGCACCGCGCTGAAAACGATTATAAGGTCAACCTGAAAACCGAGATTATGATAGAGGATCTCTATGACAAAGTAAATGCAATCCTTGCCCGTCAGACGCAGATTGAGAAACTGCTTTCGGAACATAACACGGAAAACGATAATCAAAAAAGTTAAAATGCACCGACCACCTGAAATAAACCCAAAAGTTCAGACAAAAAAATTAAATATCAAATTATTTGTGAATGAGTTCGGAATTGAACCGGACTCATTCCTTTTAATTTGAGAGAGACTCTCTCGCTATTGTAGTAGTGTAAGTATCTGACTTTTGGTGCATATCAATACCCACCGCGCCCTTGCGGATACCAACGGCGCAAACCAGAATGAGCAGAATGCCCAGACCCAGTCCTTCCAAAATCACTTGTACAATCATCATTTGCCTCCTTATCCCAAAGCCACATCCAGCGTCATCATGATGCTGAAGCCGACGGCAAAGAAAATCGTCCCGATGTTGGAATGTTTTCCCTGAGACATTTCCGGTATCAGTTCTTCTACCACAACATAGAGCATCGCGCCTGCGGCAAAGCTCAGAAAATACGGCAGCGCCGGAATCACAAGCTGCGCCGCTAGAAGCGTCAGCACCGCGCCGACAGGTTCGACAACGCCGGAAAGAACGCCGCCGAGAAAGGCTGGTTCTCATAAAGAAGTTAAAAGCCATCACTAAAATATCGTGATGGCTTTTATAATATTGAGTTATTTTAACAAGGCAATCGTTTCTGAAATCTCACGGTACAATTGCTCTTTACTTTCAAGAGTATATGAGATATCGTCATCAGGCTCGTCCAAATCAAATGAAATGCTGAATTCATTAGGGTAAATTTGTATATCTGCAAAGTATTTATTGTATCGTCCTTGTATGCCAATGCATTTTATATCATCTAACCAATCAATATGAATTTTATTTTTTTGTTATTCCAAGCAATTCAAGATCTGTTTTTAATGTTCCATCTAAATAATTGCAGAGAAGAAAATCAAAAGCATTTTTGTCACTCTCTGCTTTTTGCTCTAAGTATTTCTGTATTTTCTTTGTGAAAAACATTTTTTGTCTCCCTTTATCGCCAGTTTCGCATTTGTTTTACAAATGCTTCGGGCAAAGCCCACACCCCTATTCTTCTGTGTATAATTGATCGAATTGCCATTTCATAGGGTTCTCATAAATATATTTATATATTTCGTTGTAGTCGTCCCGATTGCGTATAACGTGATCATAAAACGATCTTTGCCATATTTGTTTATCAAAGGGCGGTAATATTCCGTCCTTTACCATTTTAACATATTCTACAGTTGAATATCGCTTGAAGTATTGGACAATTTTCGAGACCGTAGGGGCGGATTCCATATCCGCCCGTGATACCGTAATTATCGCATGAAAATGATTTGGCATAACAACATATATTGGAGAATCAACGCCGTCATATTGCCGTATAGTTTCGAGGAAGGTTCTTTCAACCATTCGGGCGGATATGGAATCCGCCCCTACGGGTGCAAATAACATTTTTCGATCTTTTGTACATATTGTTATGAAATAAGCCCCGGATGAGCTATAATCAAAATTTTGCAATCGCAATCTTTTTCTTTGCGGCAATTCTTTTTCTTTATCCATTTGTATCACCCACCCCATTATAACACAAATCGGCAGAGAAAACAATGTCTCTGCCGAAATTTGTAAACATCCTTATGAGAACCAGCCTAAACGCCTTGCTTTTCTTTTGCCCCTCAGCCTTGAGAGGCATGGAGATGATCGCACCCTCGGGAAAATTCTGAATGGCAATGCCGAGAGACAGGGCAAGCGCGCTTGCAGCAGTGATCTGTGAGTTTCCCGCAAGAAAGCCCGCATACATCACGCCGACTGCCATTCCCTCCGGAATGTTATGTAAGGTCACCGCAAGCACCATCATCGTCGTGCGCCCGAGCTTGCTTTTCGGACCCTCAGCCTTATCGCTTCCGATATGAAGGTGGGGAATCAGACGGTCGAGCAGGAGCAAAAACAGCACGCCGACCCAAAAACCGACAAAGGCAGGAAGGAACGACAGCTTTCCCATGCCCTCCGACTGTTCGATGGCAGGGATCAGCAGGCTCCAGATCGACGCCGCCACCATCACTCCGGCGGCAAAGCCGGCAAGCGCACGCTGTACCAAATCGCCAAGCGATCTTTTCATAAAGAACACGCACGCCGAGCCGAGCGTCGTCCCGATAAAAGGAATCAATATTCCGAATAATACTTCCATTTGCTTCACCGCCTTTGCGTTGTGCTTTTATTTGTTTTTCCTGAAGCCCGCCTCGTCACGATATTCGGGATGCTCCTTCAGATACGGGTCTTTGTCGCCGCAGATGGTATAGTCGCATCGGCAACCGTCCACGCAGGTGGTCGTCCGCACCAGCCTTGCGCGGAGCTGCTCCATGGACGCATAGTCCACATTGCACAGGGCGGGCATAATATCCGTAAGACCGTGCCTTATAGCAAACTCCGCCGCCGGACACGATGTGAATTCATAATAAATCGGCTTATCTTTAAGTAGCTATGGCGGTATCATCAAGAAAAGTTCAGAATAAGCGCGACAGCAACGGTGTTTTGACTGGAAAGGCAGGTACCGTCTATGACGTAAACATTAAATACACCGGGCAGGACGGGAAAAAGAAATCCTACGCAAAAAAGGGCTTTGCAACCAAAAAAGAAGCGACGCAGCATGAAGCTGAAATGAAAGCAAAGCTCGCCAATCCTGTTTACAGCCCGGTCGTTGCTTCACAAGGCAAGCAGACCGTCAAAGAGTATTTGGAGGAATGGGTAGAAAACCACGGCAAGGCTAACTTACGTCCAAGCACCTTTGCGGGCTATAAGAGCCATATTCGCAATCATATTGTGCCATATATCGGTCATGTGCAGCTTAACCAACTGACCCCGGCGATGCTTGATAATATGTTTCAGCAGCTATTTGAAAAGGGCTTATCTAATAGCACCGTTCGATACGCGCAGCGCATATTGAGCGTATTAATGGAACACGCCCGGAAGTACCGATACATTGAACATAACCCCGCCCGCGACATTATAACAAAGTTCGGCAAGCAAGCGAAAACGCCTGATCCGTACACCATTGAGCAAATGCAGACCTTTATGAGCAATGTGATAGGTACGGAATGGGAAATGCCTGTTGTGCTTGCTGGAATGTATGGGCTTCGTATGAGTGAGATTATCGGATTGAGGACAAAAAACATTGACCTTGAAAAAATGCAGTTTGGCGTTGTAGAGCAAATGCCCTTCAAAGTGCCGCCGGGAACAAAGACCATTACGGAAATGGCACCGACAAAATCCAATGATCGTATTTTGCCGATTACCGAAGAAGCATTGCCGTACTTCCTACGACAATTTGATTTGATTGCGCGGCAAAAGGCTTTGACTGAGGCGGGCGGTGGGGTATACTATGATAATAAGCTCTTTATTGCAAAGCCTGACGGTTCGCCGCAGCGCAGAGATAGAATGTCGGCAAACTTCGGACAGCTTATCCGACACCTTGAAATGCCGCATATCCGCTTCCACGATTTACGTCATACGGCAGCTACCAATATGCACCAACTGACAGGCGACTTCTACACCGTTGGCGAGATTTTGGGGCATACATTAAAGGGCATTGGCATATCCCTTGGTATTTCCACAAACCTTGAAGCGGTAACGGCACAATATGTTGATGTGCGGCTTGAAAGAAAACAAAGCGTACTGCAAACCTATCATAAAGCACTGCAACCGAAAACAACCGTTACAGGAAAAGAAGCAGGGCAAGAAACATCGAAGAAAGCGAAAAAGAAAAGCAACGAAATGGAGCTATAACAGCAATATCTTTTTATAGCTCCGCGCTGCTTTTCATAGCTTTTTAGCAGTTCCGGGCACCATTGGGGCACCACAGTATACATCTTTCTTGTATAGTGTGTATGATATGGAATGAGCCGGGCACCACAAAGCGGGGCACCAAGGGCACCATTTGAATTATTTTCCCCAAAATAGATGCTGCCCAAACAAAAGAAAAAGCCTCGAAAACATAGAGTTTTCAAGGCTTTGATGGCGGAAGCGGTGGGATTCGAACCCACGTGCCCTTGCGGACAACTGCATTTCGAGTCTATGCGTCTATTGTCTACTTGCCTTCCTACAGTCCCGCACAGTACCGAAAAAATCAAGGCTACACAAGGGCTTCTCGGACGAAATGACCTTAAAAGGAATTGTTCGGGACGGTTCGAATATTATCAGCATCTTTCCATATCCCTCGAAAATCCGGAAAATCGGAGGGATGTTCGGAGGGATGCTTTACTATTTTTTATGAGTGGCAATACAGCATTTGAACCCATCGGTAATATTTTTTATCAAGGAGTCACCATGAAAGTTAACGAGTTCGAATTGGAAAACCTGCCCGAAACGCTGTCTATGGAGCAGATACGCCTTATCTGCCATGTCAGCAAGCTGACCGCGAGGTTCTATGTCAAAAGCGGTCTCATCAAAAATAAGAACAGCGGTAAGCAAACGAGATGCTATTCCGTCGCCCGCGAGGACTTCCTCAAGTTCATAGAAGAATACAAAGAAGATCCCAGCCGATTTATTCCGCCGCCCGATTGGTATAAGTCCGCAGGACATACCAAGGCGAAAAAGCGCCGAAAGCCGATTCCGCAGCAAGCCGAGGAGTATTGCAAATATCTTTATTACAACAAACTGCTCAAGGATTATCCAGATGTGATGGAAGTTGACGAAGTCGCAGAAATCACCGGCTACTGCGTCAACACCCTGCGAAGATGGTGCAAAAAAGGAAACCTCAAGCCGATCATGCTTCGCCCAAAATTCCTTTTTCCAAAGCCTTATGTCTTGGAACTGCTGACCTCGGAATTTTATGAGAACATTTCGGCGAAATCCTATACCCATGCAATGCATTTGAATAACATCTATAAAGAATACACCGAATTACATACCGAAAAGGAGAACGAAAATGAAAGCTAATCTGACATACACAAACATCAACGGAATCAATTATCCGAACCTTCAACTGTCGGTGCAAACGACTGTTACCATAGGCAAGTACGGACACCTGCGGCTTGACTATCTCAAGAAGCACCGCCGCGGCACCTATACCACCCTGCTCACTACCTGCAAACTGAATGAACACCTTGCTGATATTGATGCAGAAGCGTCACAATGTGTCCGTGAGCTGACAGAAGCCTTCGCCAGAGCTGACGGCATAACCGAGCAACTCAAGGCAACAAACAACCTTCTGTGGGCGAAGGAGATGAACAACTGCAAGGCACGAGCCGAGGAAATCGTTCTCCGGGAGGTAGTGTACAGATGAGAAGCATGATTGAAGAGCTTTCCCGAGAGATAATAAGCGAATAACACATATAAGCCGCCTCGATTTCGATCGGGGCGGCTGATGCTTTTATGGACATTACCACCAAAAACCGAATCTTGTTTTTGGTGATCTTGGCTTTGGTATTCGGTGAAAATTCGTATTTACACCTTTTCGCCTAATGATTTGCCCTAAAATCAGCAAAAAGAACAATGCAAAAGAACAATATCAATTTGCTTTGATATTGTTCTGCAAAAATGTCCTATATTGTTCTTTTCGAAACTCTATAAATTATACCCGTTAGGGTTCATAATTTAACATTAGTATTGATTTACACCCTAAAGGGATTATTTTTATCAAAAGCTGTTGACAATATACCCGAAAAGGTGTATAATATAATTGTTATACTGTATTTATGTGCAAAGGAGATATCAAAGTGATGAATCGCATTGCAGAATTTATAAAGACAAATCGGAAAGCGGCGGGACTTACGCAAGAAGAATTTGCCATTCGTTCCGGGCTTGGACTTCGCTTTGTTCGCGAGTTGGAGCAAGGTAAACCCACTGTTCGCATGGATAAGGTCAATATTGCACTTGCTATGTTTGATATGGAAGCTGTTCCCGGCAGAAAGGAAAATAAGTAATGCCCGTATTCAGAACTGCTTATATTTATGTTCGAAATATTTATGCCGGTGTCCTTTGCGAAACCGATGAAGGCTATACTTTCACTTATGATACTGACTATTTGAATTCTCCGAGTGCCACTGCTGTTTCGCTTACCTTGCCATTGCAGAGTGAGCCGTATCTTTCAAAAACATTGTTCTCCTTCTTCGATGGACTTATTCCCGAAGGCTGGCTTTTGAAGGTTGTAAGCCGAAACTGGAAAATCGATTCCCATGACCGATTCGGGATTTTACTTGTCGCATGTAAGGACGGCATCGGTAATGTAAAAGTAAGGGAGGAGCGAATATGACTTGCTTGTGTTGCGGAAAAGTCCTGCGCGACGGTAGTTCTGTTTCCGGTTGGCATAAAAGTTGTATAAAAAAGTTCTTTGGTACAACATCCATTCCCAAAATAGAGATTGATGACGAAGCACTTGAGCTTCTTGCTATGGAATACACCCACAGCGGAATTACTGTCCCCGGTGTGCAGAAAAAAATATCTCTGCACTTGATTTCGGATGCTATAAAACCGAGGTTGACACTTGTTAATTACCCTACGGGATATATCCTCAAGCCGCAGGTGGCAGAGTTTGAAGCGCTCCCCGAAGCCGAACATCTTACCATGTGTATGGCAGAGGCGGCCAAGATTTCAACAGTACCTCACGCTCTTATTGAAGGAAATGGCAGTCTTGCGTATATTACCAAGCGTATTGACCGAGTATTTGCCAAGGACACTTCCGTAAAGATGCTGGCAATGGAAGACTTTTGTCAGCTTGACCTGCGCTTGACACAAGATAAATACCGTGGATCATATGAGCGTTGTGCAAAGATCATTCAAAAGTATTCCTCGCGTTCGGGCTTGGATATAACTGAGTTTTTTATGCGGATAGTTTTTTCGTTTATTGTCGGAAACTCCGATATGCACTTGAAGAACTTCTCTCTGATAGAAACTGATGAAGGCTCGGGCGAGTATATTCTTTCTCCCGCATACGATCTGCTTCCGGTAAATGTAATAATGCCGGAAGATAAAGAGCAGTTTGCTTTGCCTATGAACGGAAAGAAGATGAATATTCGCAAGAAAGACTTTCTTATATTTGCGGATGAGTGCGGAATTCCTCATGCTTCTGCTGAGAAAATGATAGTATCACTTGTTGCAATGTTGCCGAAATTTATTGCAATGTGCGATGAGTCACGCTTGCCCGAAAAGCTGAAAGAGCGTCTTAAGAATCTGATGACTGAACGTTGTAAAATATTAGATTAAAATTGGATGCTTAGCTCATATATACCACTTCTTACCGCAAATTCGGCGATGGAAAAATGATATTCAGTTTATATCTATAATTAGCCACTAAAGGTGTGAAGATTATCCATTATTATATGAGTATTATATGAGAATCATTTGGTGGATAAAGTTTATAAAAGCTCAAGAGGATCATCCCGATTTCAAAGGTCAATGAGACAGGATGATTAGGTAGCGACGCTCGAGTAGTAACAAAATCACACAAGATTGAAAACAACTGATAACGAATAACTGAAAGAATCATTTCGTTGTATTAATTAAAAGAAAGGACTATATTCTATGGCTACCGGAAATAACGCCAATATCGGCTTTGAAAAACAGATTTGAGACGCAGCGTGTGTCCTTTGGGGACATATCCCCGCAGCAGAATACAGAAAGGTTATCGTGGGACTTATTTTCCTGCGTTACATTTCAAATGCTTTTGAAAAACGCTATCAGGAGCTTGTTACTGAGGGCGACGGCTTTGAGGACGATAGAGATGCTTATGTAGAAGATAATATCTTCTTCGTGCCGGAGGACGCTCGTTGGAGCAAGATTGCATCACGGGCTCATACACCGGAAATCGGTACTGTTATTGATGACGCAATGAGAGCCATCGAAAAGGAAAACACAACCCTTAAAAATGTTTTACCGAAAAACTACGCAAGCCCTGATTTGGACAAGCGTGTTTTAGGTGATGTTGTTGACCTGTTTACCAATATGGATATGGGTGACACAGAAGAAAGCAAAGACCTTCTCGGCAGAACTTATGAGTATTGTATTCAGCAATTTGCCGCTTATGAAGGCGTTAAGGGCGGTGAGTTCTACACTCCTGCAAGTATCGTTAAAACAATCGTTGCTATCTTAAAGCCGTTCAAGAACTGCCGTGTCTATGACCCTTGCTGCGGTTCGGGCGGTATGTTCGTACAGAGTGCAAAGTTCATTCAGGCTCACAGCGGAAAGCGTGGAGAAATCGCCGTTTACGGTCAGGAGTCTAATGCCGACACTTGGAAAATGGCAAAGATGAATATGGCTATTCGTGGCATAGACGCCGATTTCGGACCATATCAGGCGGATACATTTTTCAATGACTTGCATAAAACACTGAAAGCGGATTTCATTATGGCAAATCCTCCTTTCAACCTTTCAAACTGGGGACAGGAAAAACTCAAAGACGATGTTCGTTGGAAATACGGAACACCGCCTGCCGGAAACGCCAACTATGCGTGGATTCAGCATATGATACACCACTTAGCCCCTAACGGAAAGATTGGTCTTGTGCTTGCAAACGGCGCTTTGTCCTCTCAGTCCAGTGGCGAGGGAGAAATCAGAAAGAACATTATTCAGGCTGACCTTGTGGAAGGTATCGTCGCTCTGCCGACTCAGCTCTTTTACAGCGTCACCATTCCTGTTACGCTTTGGTTTATCACAAAGAATAAGAGGCAGAAAAGTAAAACTCTGTTTATCGACGCCCGTAAAATGGGATATATGGTTGACCGTAAGCACAGAGATTTTACCGATGAAGATATTCAGAAGTTGGCAGATACATTTACTTCTTTCCAAGAAGGTAAACTTGATGATGTTAAGGGCTTCTGTGCGGTCGCCGACCTTCAGGAAATTGAAAAGCAAGATTTCATCTTGACACCGGGAAGATATGTCGGCATTGAGGAAGTCGAGAACGACGGAGAGCCGTTTGAAGAAAAGATGACTCGCCTTACCTCCGAATTATCTGAGATGTTTGCAAAGTCCCACGAATTAGAGGACGAAATTCGTAAGAAACTGGGGGCGATTGGGTATGAAGTGTAAGCTGTCAGATATTTGTTCTTTCAGAAAAGGTAAAATTTCAGTCGATGGATTGAATAGAAGCACGTATATTTCCACTGAAAATATGCTACCCAATAAATGTGGAATCACTGAAGCAAGCTCTTTGCCAACAGTACAGCTAACGCAAGAGTATAAAAAAGGAGATGTGCTGGTTTCAAATATTAGACCTTATTTCAAAAAAATATGGAAAGCAACGTATGATGGAGGGTGTTCAAATGATGTGTTAGTTTTTGCAGCAAATTCTAACACGGACAAAGACTTTCTTTACTACATACTTGCAAATGATGATTTTTTTGCGTATTCAATGGCTACTTCAAAAGGTACAAAAATGCCGAGAGGTGATAAAACTTCCATAATGCAATATGAAGTACCTGTGATGGATATTGAGTTGCAAAGAAGGATTGCAAGCATATTAAAATCTATTGATGAAAAAATCGAGCTGAATACTGCAATAAACAATAATTTAGAGCAGCAAGCTAAAGCTCTTTATAATGATTGGTTTTTTGATTTTACCCCTTTTTCAACAGATGGCAATCTTCCTGATGGCTGGCGGCTTGGTACTGTTAGCGATATTATTCAGCTTCACGACTCTAAGCGAGTTCCTCTTTCGGGTGCAGAAAGAGACAAAATGGCGAAGATTTACCCATATTATGGGGCTACATCACTGATGGATTATGTTGACAACTATCTATTTGACGGCATTTATCTTTTGCTTGGGGAAGATGGCACGGTCGTGGATAGTTTAGGTTTTCCAATTCTCCAATATGTCTATGGACAATTTTGGGTCAACAATCACGCTCACATCATAACAGGTAAAGAGGGCTTCTCGGTTGAAGAACTGTATTTATTCTTCAGTTTGACAAATATTAAATCAATCGTTACCGGAGCTGTTCAGCAAAAGGTTAGCCAACAAAACCTAAAGAAAGTTCCTGCTATCATACCGAGTAAGGACGCTTTAAGCGCCTTCGATGAGCTAATTCAACCAATATTTTCTCAAATCCGCAACTTGAGAGATGAAAATGCCAGTTTAGCTGACCTAAGAGATACGCTTTTACCCAAACTTATATCAGGCGAACTTGATGTATCCGACATCGATCTCTAAGCCGCTAAATTATTGTTTATAAAGATAGGAGGGGCGGAAATGAATAGGTTTGATGATGAAGATAAGATAATATCTCAATTTCAGAGAGTAAACGACAATGAGGTTATGTTTGCCACTCAGTCTGAGACGATTGAAGCTGTTTATTTATCAATTCATACGGAAACCTTATGGAACAACTGGGTAAATAGTTCCGGTAAGTCTGACCCGCCACCTGATTATTATTCGCCAAAAGACGAACTGATGATGGATGTTATGCGAGTTGACGACCACGCTTTTGTAGATAAAAAGGGGAAAATTCAAAATCCGACAAACGCTGGAGAAAGCAAGCTTTATAAAGAACTTAAAGAAAGCGGCATACAAGAAATCTTCCCTAATGCAGAACTTATAGTTAATGCCAAAACACTTTTGTCGTCAGAGCAAGACCATAACTATTTGTTCTACAAGTCAAACTTTGAACGAATAGTTTCCGAACATATAAAAAAGCTTCCGCTTTACCAAAGCAACCACGTCGGTTACAAAACCGTTTTATTCGTTATGGATGAGTCCTCTGCGTATCTTCAATGTGAAAGCAATAAGCCGAATATGGATGAAGTACACGAAGGCGAAATGATAGCAGGAAAACCGCACTTGTTCTTTTGGGACGAAAACTTCGTAAATGTCTTTTTACATAGCGGTATTGATTACTTGATTTGGTACGCACCATACAAACTGCTCAGAACCTCACAAGGATTTTTTGAACTTCCTAAGGTTGTGATGTTTGACTGTAAAACCGGAAACTACGATAATTTAATCAAGTATAACGAAGAAAGAATATGCAGCTCCGAGCTGTAAAAAAGGAGAAACGAAAATGCCGGGATTATATACCGAAGCCGATTATTGACATATCGGGGAGTATGAGTTCCTTTCGTACATAGCTTGTTTCTGCAAGTTAAATCTTACGAAGGAGGTATCATGTATGTATGATATCGAACGCTTAAAGGAGCTCATGTTTACAGAATACCCCGACTTGGTTGACGTAGCACAGCTTCAAGAGATGCTGGCAGTCAATCGACACACTGCCTACGATCTGATCGGAAGCGGTGCTTTCAAATGTGCAAAAGTCGGACGAAAGTACTTGATTCCGAAGATCGAGATTATCAAATTTCTCTACAAGGATTCTATTTCGGCAGGTGGAGGTGCACGCGCATGAGTGAAGAACTGATGCTTTTAACCAACGGAACCGAAAAGGAATCACCAAAACCCAATCATTATGTCGATGACCCGAGCTTCATCCGCGAGGAGGAAACTCCCGAAGCAAGAGAGAAACAATTCAAGGAAATGCAACGCTCAATGAGACCCGGTTACGTTCGGCTTCGTTCCATGGAAGAGATCTATGATACTGTCTATGTAAAACGAAACCCGATTGTTGAAGGACTTATTGAGGGAGGCACTATTATTTTAAGCGGTGCAGCAAAGGTCGGCAAAAGTTTTCTTGCTCTTCAGCTTGCCTATTGTGTGAGCCAAGGAATGCCGTTTCTCGGCTTTAAAACCAACAAGACGGGAGTTATATATTTTGCCTTAGAGGATGTCGAGAGCCGGCTTCAAAAGCGTATGCAGTCGATGTTCGGCCTTGAACCCGTGCCTGATTTGTATTTTGCAACAGAGGCTGGCTATATTGGCGGTGGATTTGAAGATCAACTGCAAACGGCACTATATGAGCATCCTGATATCGGACTTGTCATTATTGATGTTATGCAAAAAGTGCGAGACCCCAAAGAGCAAAGCTCATATAATGCGGATTACGACTTTGTCGGCGCATTAAAAAAGCTCGCGGATCAAACGGGTGTCTGCCTTGTGCTTGTGCATCATACACGCAAGTCAGCGGACAAAGATATCTTTAACATGGTATCAGGCTCAATGGGGGTTACCGGCTCTGTTGACGGTACGATGGTACTCTACAAGGTTGACCGCTCTGATGACCGTGCCATGCTTGCAATAGTTGGTCGAGACACGCAGGATAAGAAGCTGATGCTTGCCCGTGCGACGAGCTCTCCACAATGGCAACTACTCTATGAGGAACAAACTTTGTATGGCTACAAACCGCCTGACAAGGTTTTGATTGCCATTGCAGCATTGCTGACAAAGGAACGTCCGCTATGGATCGGCACCGCCGATGCCTTAGTGCATGAGAGTGGTGTGAGTATGAAGCCAAACGCATTGTCCCGCTATCTCGGAAGTCATGTGACTGAGCTGAAGAAGGACTACTTTATTGAGTTCGTTACCGGACGAACACATGAGGGGAGAAGCGTGAAGCTTTACTATGAGCCGCCTGTGGAAGAATCATCCGAAAAGGAGGACGAGAAGCATGGGAATACCATGGTATGAAAACTTGATTTGGGAAAAGGAGCATCAAGACTTTTTGAAAGGTCTTTATAGAGAACAGCTAACCGGTGCTGTTTTCGTGAGACCGGTCAGAAGAATCATTTGCGGCGGATGCGGTTGTGTATTCTACACCCAAGTGCATTCCAAAAAGTGTTGTAGTTGGCAATGTATGCGACCGGCTCAAATGAATCGCGGCAAGCGTATTCGTTTGGAAAGGCGACAAAACACGGTTTGCGAATGCTGTGGAAAGGAATTTACTCCTGCTCGATACGGTGCCAAGTATTGCTCTAATGCGTGTAGGCAGAAAGCGTACCGCAACAGAAATGTTACGAATGTGGTAAGTCATCAAAATGAGGTCTTACCGTAAGTGTAACGCAATTGTGTTATGATTCATTCAAGACATTACGGTTGTGGTCTTGAGTTAACCGTAACTTTGGGCGTTGCGACTTTGGAAAGTGGCAACATCTCCACTTGAAACAAATATAACGCCGCACTTAACGCGTGACGATGTAACGATATTTTTATCTGCGGGTAAAATGTGAGATCGGCACATCAAACCGTCACCGTCACTACCGTCATGGGAGCCGAAAAGAGCACCGAAAAACGTCCGGAAACGCGAAAAATCCCTTTACACAAAAATCTGCGATTTGAATGTGTAGCGAGCATAGGAGTGGTCATGCCACTCCCCGACAAAAGCCGTATTGCCACCTGTAGTGCCACACGCTTTTGTCTGTCGAGGGGGCACCCCTTATACCCCCTTTCGCATACCGTCACGCAGAGCGTAAATTTGGGCAAATATCGTCACGGATGACGGAATTTTCGCCGCCGTGATCGTCACATTTTTTGAGAATATTTGATATGAAAGAGAGTTTATATGGCAGGTAAAAAGAAGAGAGATTATTCGAAAACCAAAAGAAAAGACAACGGCACCCCGATACAAATCAGGGTGTCGAAGGAACTGAGAGCTACCATTGAAAGGAATGCGAAAGCCTGCAAACTATCCATCTCGGAGTATGTCAGACAAGTCGCAACCATGCACAATCCGAGAGCTTTACCGCCCGAGGAGTTCTACCAAATTCTTGACTACCTGAAGGTTTGTAAGTCGAATATCGAAGCCAATCAGTCATGGCGATTCGGCAAAAACGAATTGAATACGCTGATTGACCTTTACAATACTTTCGACGAACGGGTGCAGACCTTCTACGAGGCAAACGATGGCAGTAACTAAAATCTGGCCGGTAAAGGACAGCCTATCACGACTGATCGAGTACGCCGAGAATCCCGAAAAGACCGCATTTGAGAACCTTGAAACCGTAATGGCATATGCCGGTGACGAGGACAAAGTTATCTATGAGAAGGGAGAAAAATGCTATCTTGTGACCGCTCTGAATTGCCGCGGCAATGCGTTGGAGTCAATGATCAAGGTACAGAAGCACTTTGGAGCAAAGGGCGAAAATATCGCCTATCACGCCTATCAAAGCTTCAAGCCGGGCGAGGTAACACCCGAGCAATGTCACGAGATCGGCGTCAAGCTCGCCGAGAAATTATGGGGCAACCGCTATCAGGTTTTGGTGGCAACCCATACAAATTGCTGCCACCTGCACAATCATTATGTCATATCGGCAGTGAGCTTTCGGGACGGCAAAAAGCTCGATACAGGAAACAACTATTGGGGGCGGGTGTTATCACCCGCTTCTGATGCCTTATGCCGGGAATACGGTCTTTCTACCCTCGGCAAGCGGCGAAAAGCCGCACCGAGAGTCCTCTATATGGACGAGAAAAAGGGCAAGAAAACGCGGTACCGCCTGATGTTCGATGCATTGAAAGCCGCACTGGGACTTGCCACAAGCAACGGCGATCTGCAAAAATATCTCTATGATATGGGATACGAGCTTGACATCAAAAAAGCGAAAATGAAGAGCCGATTTGCAAAAAAGTGGGTGAGTCTCAAAACCCTTTCCGATACCTTCGGCGAGGATTGTATGCCATCCGACTTCGAATTTTTCTATGAAAAGAACGAGATGGATTATGAGGAAGGCAGGCTCGGCTGTGAGCGATCTTATGTGTGGGAGATGAAACGCCGTCAGGAGAAAAACGGAGTTTATCATTCCCGCGATTGGACGGAGCACGGCTCACTCGACCCATATCCCGGTCAGCTGAACACGCTGGCGACAGTGCTTGAGGTGTTTATGTTCTTGATGGGATGGAAAACGCCAAATGTCATCCTGATAGGTGCGAAAACATCCTACACGCCACTTTCTCCCGAAATGAAAGCAGAGATGCGGGACGAGAGAAAAAAGGCGCAGATGTACTCCAAAACGGCTATCATCATCGGTCGTGAAAAGCTGGAGACAGGCGAGGATGCTTTGAACTATCTTGAGAAGATAGACATCAAAATCCACGAGCTTGTCAAGGAGCGAAAGAAGCTGTACTATCAGGCGGGCAAGCAGGAAAACGGCGAGGATAAGCTTCATTATCTTGCGCAAATCGACCTCATCAATCAACAGCTGAAGACCTATCGCTATGAAAAAAAGTGTATCTACAACCTTCTTGAACGTTGCGATATCATGAAAGAAATGATTGACAACGAGATGCAGATGCGCCGGGAAAAGCGGGAGCGAGAGTTCAAAAAGGATGTGCCGGTTGCTGAGAAGCTACGGGACGAGAGGTCGGAGGAACGGGAGTATTATCCCCGTTATACACCGACGGAAAAGCCGAAGCGAAAACGCGACGACTTCGAGCGATAATTTACAATCCATCGATTGCATTTGAACCCGTCTTATGGTATAATAAACTCACCGATGGGTTCGGGTGCTGTTGCCGCAGGAAAGGAGAATTTCAATGGTATCAGGACACCTAAGAATCCAAAATGGCATTTATCAATGCATCATCAGTTACAACGACTACAACGGAAAACGCAAGACCAAATCGATTTCGACGGGACTTGTGGCAAAAGGAAACAAGAAGCGAGCCGAGGAAATGCTAAGCGAGCTTCGCCGCACCTTTGTACCGCCAAAGCCCGAGAGGGGCGAGAACGAGTTCAGGGAGGATATGCTGTTTTCGGACTTCATTCCTCTGTGGCTGTCGGCTATCGAAAAGACGGTAAAACCCACGACCTACAGCTCCTATTGGAATATGGCGATGAAGAAGATTCTGCCGTATTTTGAAGTCAAAAAGCTGAAGCTGAACGAGGTCAAGGCGAGCCACATCCAAAACTTTTGCATCCATGAGCTGAAAAGCATCGGTGCAAACTCGGTCAAGCATGAATATGTGCTTCTGCACAAAATGTTCAAGTACGCTTACCGCATGGACCTGGTCGTGAACAATCCCGTGGAGAAGGTCGATCCGCCGAAGATCATGCCCTTTGAGGGCAAACCCTTTACCGCCGACGAGCTGCAAAAGCTCCTTGACGCGACAAAGGACGACCGTATGGGACTTGTCATTCTCGTTACGGCGATGTACGGTCTGCGAAGAAGCGAGGTCTTGGGACTGCGATGGCGAGCGATTGATTTTCAAAACAATCTGCTGACCATCAACCACACGCTGACCGAAGTGAACGTCAAAGGCAACACCGAGCTTCATGCCGCCGACAGCACAAAGAACAAATCAAGCCGCCGCACACTTCCTTTATCGGAGAGTGTGAAGATCAGACTGCTGGCACTTAAAGCACAGCAGGAGGAAAACCGCAAGCTCTGCGGAAACGCCTACAACAAGGATTGGCTCGACTATGTCTTTGTCAACGAGGTAGGGGACATCATAAGACCGAGATATATCGAATCGGTATTTCCGAGGATTTTGAAAAAGTGCGGTCTGGAGCATCGTCGCTTCCATGATCTTCGACACACCTGCGCCACGCTGATGAACCAACAAAAGGTTCCGCTCAAGCAAGTGCAAGTGTATTTAGATCACTCGGACATCCAAACAACAAGCAACATTTACACGCACCTCAGTTGGGATGACAAAACCGAGACGCTGGAAGCGATGGAAAAAGCCGTGAAGCTGCCCAAATTTGACGGCACAAAAAGTGCGTGGGACAGCGTAAAAATGCCGAAAACAAGTTAAAAACTCGCAAAAAACACTCAAAAAACACTAAAACAGGGCAAAAAAGCACCGAAATATGCCTCTTACAAGAATTTTTCGATGCCCAAAAAGCCTTATGCAGCAAGCGTTTCCGGGATTTTGGAGGGATGCTGAAAAGCCTCGGAAAATCTCGAAAAAATCTCGGCTCGCTTGTGCAAATGCAACAAAAAACACGTTCAAAACCTATCGTTTCAAACGTGTTTTTTGTTAAAATTGGCGGAGAGGAAGGGATTCGTTCTCGCCTACGGGCTCGGTCAGGGTGCGTTCTGACACCCCGCCGGGGTGTCATTCATTCCGCACCCGTTCGAATCCTTTCGGATGCCAACGCAAAAAAAAGGACACCTTTCGGTGTCCTGCGTTGGCGGAGAGGAAGGGATTCGAACCCTTGTGCGCTTTCGCGCAAACTGATTTCGAGTCAGCCCCGTTATGACCACTTCGATACCTCTCCGTATATAAGAATGAGGCAAAACCGATTTATGTGCCTCACTTTGCTAAAGCATTATAGCACATAAAATCGGTTTTGTCAACGGGAAAAGTCCATACTTGAAAAAATTATTTTCTTTTGTCTTTCTCCGTGCGGTTTTGCGGCTTTTTTGTATTCTTTTTGTCCGAATAACCTTTTGCGGGAGATTTCACGCTTTTTTCATTTTTGCCGGGAGTTTTGCCGTTGCTTGCGGGTTTTCCGCGTTTCACACTTCCCTGCTTTGTATCCCTCTGCTTATAGCCGCGCGTATCGGCGGTGTCCGGGCGCACAAGACATTTTTCGCCATAGCCTATGAGGTCGATTCTGCCTGCTTCACGAAGTGCGCGAAGCACAATGGCGCGGTTTTCGGGACGGAAATATTGCAGAAGTGCTCTCTGCTCCGCCTTTTCGGCAGGCGTTTTCGGGACATATATCGGCTTCATCGTATATGGGTCAAGTCCCGTATAAAACATGCAGGTAGACACCGTCCCGGGAGTCGGATAAAAATCCTGAACCTGCTCGGGATGTATTCCTTCCTCCTTGAGAAACTGCGCAAGTATTATCGCATCTTTTATAGTGCTTCCCGGATGACTCGACATGAGATACGGCACGAGATACTGCTTTTTATCCATGCTTTTTGTAAGCTCATAGAAACGCGCACGAAATTTTTTATAGACAGAAATATCAGGCTTTCCCATGGCGGTCAGCACACTCGCCGAGCAATGCTCGGGCGCAACCTTGAGTTGTCCGCTGACATGATAACGCACGAGATCCTTGAAGAAATCATCATTTTTATCGAGAAGCATATAGTCAAATCTGATTCCCGAGCGTATAAAGATTTTCTTTATTCCTTTTATTTCGCGCAGACGGCGAAGAAGATGCAGATATTCGCTTTCGTCCGCCACAAGATTTTTACATGGCGTGGGCGCAAGACACTTTTTACCTTTGCACATACCGTGCTTTTCCTGTCCGTTGCATGATGGGCGGCGGAAATTTGCCGTAGGACCGCCGACATCATGGATATATCCCTTGAAATCAGGCATCGCAGCAAGCATTTTTGCCTCACGGATCACCGATTCCTCACTTCGACAGGTGATGTATCTTCCCTGGTGATAAGCTATGGAGCAGAAATTGCAGGCACCAAAGCATCCGCGCACATGGGTTATGGAAAATTTCACCTCTTCTATCGCGGGAACGCCTCCCTGTGCTTCATATGAGGGATGGTAATTTCTCATATAGGGCAGTTCATATACTGCATCAAGCTCCTCCTGTAAAAGAGGGAGTGCAGGAGGATTCTGAACAACAATCCTGTCTCCGTGCCGCTGAATCACGGTTTTGCCGCGGAAAGCATCGGATTCATCCTGCTGAATACGGCAGGATTTCGCATATGCCGCCTTTCCTGCAGGCGTATTTTCCTTCACCTGCTCAAATGACGGACATTCCTCGCAGGGGCGGTATGTATATTCGCTTGTTTTAACGGAATATGACGTGCCGCGTATATCGGTGAGCATGGAGATATGCTCGCCATCATCGAGTCGCCTTGCTATTTCAACACAGGAATGCTCGCCCATGCCGAACATGAGCAGATCGGCATCACATTCTATCAGTATCGAAGAGCGCACGCGGTCATCCCAGTAATCATAATGGGCAAATCGGCGAAGCGAAGCCTCCAGCCCGCCTATGCAGAGCGGAATATCTCCATAGAGACGGCGTATATTTTTACAGTAAACCTCCGTTGCGCGGTCGGGACGTTTCCCTGCCTTGCCGCCAGCCGTATAATAATCGTTACTGCGCTTTCTCTTTGCGGCGGTATAATGCGCCACCATGGAATCTATATTTCCGCCCGAGACGAAAAAGGCAAGCCGGGGGCGACCGAACTGCATATAGTCGGCATCACACTGCGGCTGCGAGCATATGCATATTTTAAAGCCCGCAGCTTCAAGCACACGGGAGATTATTGCTATGCCGAAGCTCGGATGGTCTACATATGCGTCGCCCGTGACGCAGACTATATCGGGCGTGTCCCAGCCGCGCTCAAGCATTTCTTTTTTATTCAGCGGAAGAAAAGACATAATTTTGATTCTCCTTATTTGATAGAATAATTATACATTAAATTTACGCTCATGTCAACCGAGAAGATATACAGAAAAATATTTTTATTTATTATTGTAAAAGAGAGCGGATTGTGATATAATTAACCTGAAATATTAGTTTTTTTCTAAGGAGAAAACATGGAAAATCTGAAAATCTATGACCTCACCGTAAATTATCTGAAAAATCCCTGCGGGATAGACACCGTACCGCGCTTTTCTTTCAAGGCGCAGAGCGGCATACGCGGCGATAAGCTCGCGGAATTTACCGTCACGGTCAGTGCAAATCCCGATTTTTCCTCTCCCGTATGGCAGAGGCATTTCGGCTCTGAGGATGGCAGCGTCCTCATCAGATACGAAGGAGAGGCTCTATCTCCGGTCACACGGTACTATTTTTCCGTTGAGGCAAAGAGTGCGGCGGGTGCCGAGGGCAAAAACGAAAGCGGTACATTCGTCACGGGCAAGCTTTCTGAGCGCTGGAGCGGAAAATGGATAACGGCAAATTTCATCCGAAAAGAAGACTCGGCTTTCGCCGCGCCCTATCTGCGCAAGACCTTTGATATTTCCGCGCCGGTAAAGGAAGCATATCTCACTATATGCGGACTCGGATATTTCGAGAGCTATATAAACGGCGAAAAGACAGGCGATGATATGCTCTCCCCTGCCTTTACGCGATATGACGCAACAGATATGTATATGGTATACGATGTGAAGCGCCTGCTCACCGTCGGCAAAAACGCGCTCTCCGCCGTTCTTGGAAACGGCTGGTACAACTGCTTTGCCGAGGACCCGTGGAATACACGCGCCGCTTCATGGCGCCATTGGCCGAAGCTCATCTGCGAGCTGAAAATAATATATGAAAACGGTGAAACCGAGGTTATCCCCTCCGATACTTCATGGAGAAGCTCGCACGGTCCCATCATCTTCAACGGAATCCGAAACGGCGAGCATTACGATGCGCGTCTTGAGCTTGACGGGTGGACAGAAGCCGACTATGACGACAGCGCATGGGAAGGCACAAAGATAATGAAAAGCCCCGGCGGACTGCTCCGCGCCATGGAGATGGAGCCTATCCGCGTGCGCACCGTCATCGATGCAAAGAAAATGTGGAAAACTCCGAGCGGCGCCTATGTTTTCGATATCGGGCAAAATCAGGCGGGCATAGGCAAATTCGTTTTCCGCGGCAAAGCGGGAACGGAAATAACAATAAGATATTCAGATGTGCTGAAGGATGACGGCGAGATAGATACAAGCGCAATAGGCGGATTTGTCCGCAGTCACGGCTTCCAGACGGACAAGTATATCAAAAAGAGCGATGAACCGGAATGCTGGCATCCGATATTCGTTTACCACGGCTTTCAGTATATCGAGATTACAGGCATAGACTACGAGCCGGAGCTTTCCGAGGTCAAGGCGATGACACTCTGCACCGCCGTTGACGATACAGGCAGATTTTCCTGCTCGGATGAGCTTCTCAATAAGGTTCAGCATATGTGCCGCTGGTCTACCATCTCGAATATGCATTCCATACCTACCGACTGCCCGCACAGAGAGAAAAACGGCTGGACAGGCGATGTGAGCCTCTCCTGCGAGCAGATGCTGACAAACTTCGGCACACGCGCTTTCCTCTCAAAGTGGAATGACGATATGTTAACCTCCCAGCGCCCTGCAGGTCAGATTCCCTGTGTTGTTCCCTCCACGGGATGGGGCTACTACGGGCTGATGGGACCCGACTGGTCGAGCGCACTGATAAATGTTCCGTATAATATCTATATCTACAACGGCGATAAGGATATCCTCGCAAAAAGCTACGAGGCTATAAAGAAAAACTGCGATTTCATGGAGAGCATGACAACGGATTATACCCTTGATTACGGCACGGGAGACTGGTGCCCGCCCTTTGAGGGTCCCGCCATCTCCAAGAATATGGGCTCATACAAGTGCCCGACAAGAGTTTCCGATACGGCGTTCTTTTATAACGCCGCAAGGACAGTTGTCAAGATGGCGGATATTCTCGGTTACGGCGACGATGCGGAATACTACAGAAACCTCGCCGAGAAGATACGCGCGGTTTTCCGCGAGAAGTTCTACGATGCCGAGCACCATACGGTCATGGGCGATTGTCAGACGGCAACGGCGGCAATGCTTTATTTCGACCTCTGCACGGAGGAGGAGCGCCGTCCGCTCGTGGATACGCTCATCTCGCAGATAGAGCGCAATGACTGGCATCTCGATTTCGGCGTTCTCGGCTGTAAATTTGTGATGCACTCGCTCGGAAGAGCCGGCGAAGGCAATGTAGGTCACCGTATGCTCGCGCAGAGGACTTTCCCCGGTTGCCGCAGATGGATAGACCTCGGCGCCACCACTCTCTGGGAATGCTGGAACGGCGGCGGCTCGCATAACCATCATATGTTCTCCGACCTTTCTTCATTTATGTATAAATATGTCGGCGGTATCTCACCCGATGAAAACGACCCCGGCTTCCGCCATACGATATTCCGCCCCGCGGTGGACTGCGGCATGGAAAGCGCCGCCGCATCGCATGAGAGCATGTACGGCGAAGTCAGGTGCTACTGGGCAAACCGCGACGGCAGGCTCACGGTAAATCTGACGGTTCCTTTCGGTTGCAGCGGAACACTCTATCTGCCGTCGAAATATTTTGATGCGCTCACGGAGAGCGGCGTAAAGGCAAGGGATATGCTTCCCTGCACAGTCGTCGGAAACGAGGCGGGCTTTGAGCTCTGCGGCGGTGAATACAGCTTCACGGCATGATATCTGTACCGTGAAATCAATGTGAAAGGAGCACTTAAATGGCAAAAATACTTCACATAGCGGATGTTCATCTCGATTCCCCCTTCTCTCTTCTCGACCCGCAGAAATCGCAGGCGCGAAGAAACGAGCTCCGCGGGACCTTCACCTCCGCCATGATGTATTCGAAGATGGAAAAATATGATATAGTCATAATCGCGGGCGACCTTTTTGATTGTGAATTTGTCACGCGGGAAACGATGGACCTCATAACCTCGCAGTTCGCGGCAAACCCCGACTGCAAATTCGTGATAGCCCCGGGAAATCATGATTTCTATTCTTCCGCATCTCCTTATTCCAAAACAAAGTTCCCCGAAAACGTATATATCTTCACCTCGGAAACGCTGACCTGCTTCCGCTTTGACGATATCGGAGTCGATGTCTACGGCTATGCCTTCACAGGTGAAAAAATGGAAAAAAATCCGCTCGCCGCAGCGATCTATGTCGACCGCGACAGGATAAATATTCTCGCGGCGCACGCCGATATATATTCCAAGGCATACTGCCCTGTCGGAGTTGAGGATATCGTCCGCGGAGCGTACGATTATGCGGCGCTCGGTCATATACACAGCGGCGGCGATATACAGAAATCGGGAAATACATATTATGCCTACAGCGGTTCTCTTGAGGGAGGTTCCTTCGGCGAATGCGGTCTGAAAGGAGCAATAATCTGCGATGCCGCATGGATCGGCGGAAAGAAGCAACTGAAATTCAAGGCGAGAAGATTCTGCACGCGCAGGTATGAAAAGCTCGATGTTGACATTTCCGGTGCCGTCTCCGGCAAGGAGGTCATCGCAAAAGTCCGCCGCGCCGCAACGGAAAACGGCTACGGAAACGATACCCTGCTCCGCGTGCGCCTGCTCGGAAACATTCCCGTTTCCGCAGACATAAGAGCAGATAAAATAACGGCGGAGGATATCGGGGTCTATTACCTCGAGGTGCGCGATTGCAGTGCGCCGCTCCTTGATTACGAGGAACTGAAAAACGATATTTCCATACGCGGCGCGTTCTTCCGCGAGCTTCTGCCCCAGCTTGAAAGCGAGGACGATGCCGTACGCGCCAGAGCCTCAAAAGCTCTGCATTACGGACTTGCCGCTCTCTCGGGCGACGATATAGTTGATTTCTGATAACAATTTTACGGAGGTTTATTATGAATAATATTGAAAGAGTAAGAGAGCGTCTTTTTAATATAGCCGACGCTTTGATTGTGGCAGATGAGAAAACAGGAATGTATCTCTGTGGTTTTCCCGCTTCCGACAGCACCGTTTTCGTAACAAGAAACAGCGCTACTCTTTTCACCGACCCGAGATATATTGAGGCGGCTGAAAAAGAGGTTCGCGGATGCACGGCAAAGCTCCCCGAGGTTTCCGTTGTCGCCGATATCAAAAAGATTATCGCCGATGAGGGCATAAAGACGGTTGCCTTTGAGGACAGAAAGCTCACTGTCGCAGCACTTGCGAGATATGAGAGCCTTTTTGAGGGAGTGAAATTCGTTCCCGCCGGCGACCTCATCGAAAGCCTGTGCGAATATAAGACGGAAGAGGAGCTTGCCGCCATCCGCGCGGCACAGGACCTGACAGACAGAGCCTTTGCCGAGGTTCTTCCTCTGCTGAATTACAATATGACCGAGCAGGAGGTTGCAGCGGAGATAGAATACCGCATGAAACGCCTCGGTGCGCAGGCACCCAGCTTTGAAACCATTGCCGTTTCGGGCACACAGTCCAGCCGTCCTCACGGTGTTCCGAGAAACGTAAAGCTTGAGCGCGGATTTCTCACGATGGACTTCGGTTGCATTCTGAACGGCTACTGCTCCGATATGACGCGCACCGTTTCCGTCGGCAAAGCTGACGAAGAAATGAAAAAGGTTTACAATACCGTCCTGCGCGCACAGACCGCAGCTATAGATTTCATCCGCGAGGGTGTTCTCTGCTGCGATGCGGACAAGGTTGCCCGCGACATCATAGACGCCGATTACAAGGGATACTTCGGTCACTCTCTCGGTCACGGCGTAGGAATGTATATCCATGAGGAGCCGCGTCTCTCCGCCAGATGCACAAAGGTGCTGAAGGTCGGTCATGTCGTCACGGTCGAGCCCGGCATTTATATCCCCGGAAAATACGGCGTCAGAATAGAGGATATGATGCAGATTACATCTTCCGGAGCAATTGACATCACAAAAAGTCCGAAAAATCTTATAGAAATATAAAAAATAAGCGTTATTTCAAATAAATTATTAAAAAAGACTTGATATTTTCATATTTTTAAGGTACAATAGAGCGTAAAGAAAATTTTTAAGTATTCAGATATCATTCGGAGGTAAACAAAAATGGTTATCGCAGGCGATTTTAAAAACGGTATTACATTTGAAATGGACGGGAATGTAATGCAGGTTATCGAATTCCAGCATGTAAAACCCGGCAAGGGCGCGGCTTTCGTCCGCACAAAGCTGAGAAATGTCATTTCCGGTGCTGTCGTCGAAAAGACCTTCAGCCCTACAGACAAGTTCCCGCCCGCTATCGTTGACAGAAGAGATATGCAGTATTCCTACAATGACGGCGATCTCTACTACTTCATGGATATGGAATCATACGATATGATTCCCGTTTCCAAGAGCCTTCTTCCCGACAACTTCAAGTTCGTAAAGGAAGAAATGATGTGCAAGATCGTTTCCTACAAGGGAAATGTATTCAGCGTTGAGCCTCCTATGTTCGTAGAGCTTCAGGTTACCGAGGTTGAGCCCGGTTTTAAGGGTGATACGGCTCAGGGCGCAAAGAAACCCGCTACTCTTGAAACAGGAGCTACAATCCAGGTTCCGCTTTTCATCGAAAACGGTGAAATCCTCCGCATCGACACAAGAACAGGCGAATATCTCGAAAGAGTAAAAACGAAATAATTGCAAACAATAATTTTATAAAGGAGTATTTATTATGACACTTACCGAAAAAGTTGCTTATATAAAGGGTCTTGTAGCCGCTCTCGAAACAGACAAGAACGATAAGGTTTTCTCTGCTGTGCTTGATCTTCTCTCCGACCTTGCCGCTACGGTCTCCGATCTTGACGACAAGTCAGAGTATCTTGAAAAGTACATCGAAGAGGTTGACGAGGATCTCGGCGCTCTCGAAGATGAATTCTACGGCGACGAGTGCGACGATTGCGAATGCAAGGATTGCGCAGAAGAAGATTGCGACTGCCGTTGCGATGATTGTCTCGATGACGATTGCGACTGCTGTGACGACGACTGCGACTGCATAGAGGTAGAATGCCCTTACTGCGGCGAGACGGTATGCCTCGATGATACCGTTGATTTTGACAATGTAAAGTGCCCTGCCTGCGGCGAAACCTTCAGCTGTGTCTGCGACGACGATTGCGACTGCTGTGATGATGACGACTGCGGTTGCGAGCACTGATTCATGGTATAAAAGAACATCATCGGAGCCGCTTCACCAAAAGAGCGGCTTCTTTGGTAATTATTCCTAAAATACCGAAAGGAAACTGAAATGAATAATTTAAAAAAGATGGCGGCGCTTTTCCTTGCGCTGACTATGGTCTGCCTTGCTTTTGCATCGTGTGGAAAGAAGCCGCAGGAAAAAAAAGGCACTCCCGTCGCTATAGTCGACGGAGAAATAATCTACGGAAACGATCCGGAAATTCTTGATTATCTCGCATACTATGTATGGATGAATGAAATCGAGTTGCCGACAGACGATAAGATTTCTTATAATTACACGATGGCAGTAACACACTGTACGGATTCTGTTATCTGGTACAAAATCTATGAAAAAGAGCTTGCTGCAAAGGGCATTACTTTCAGCGAGAAAAAGCTCAAGGACGAAATTGATAAAGCAAAATCGTTTTTCGATGATCAGGACGGCGGCTATGAGGGCTTCCGTAAAAGCTTGGGACTCTCCAAGAATTTTGTCTACAATATAGTAAAATACGAGGCAATTTCAAAAGAGATTATCTCAATAATATCAGAAAAATGCAATGTTTCCGACGAAGAAGCGCTTGCTTATTTCAATGAGCATATAAGCGAATATACGCACGCCCCCGGCATTGTATATGACGCAATCCTGCTCGAAATTCTCGATATGCAGGATGCTTCCGAGGTCGCGGCAAAAAAAGCCGAAGCCGAGGAATATATCAAAAAAATAACAGGCGGAATGGACTTTGATGCCGCACGTGAAGAAGTCAAGAAGAAATACAGCGGTGATAAGTATTTCTACACGGGCTTTGCTTCCGGCGAGGCTACCCTTGCCGAGGGCGAATATATAAAAGTGGATGACCTCGATGCGGAGAAAAAGGCTATCGAAGAAATGATGGCTGAAAAGAATATAAAAATCGACGCCAACGCCAACAAGGATTCTGATGAATATAAGAATTACGAATCATACATCAATTCGCTCTACCGTGCAGAATTGATGTACGCGCTCACCACGGCGACAAAGAGCGGCGAGATATACAGTAAGCCGATTCTTTCTACCATAGGCTATGTCGTAGTGAAAAATATAAAACATAATGAAACCATTTCATTCACAAACTTCGGCGATGTAAAGGATGAAATCAAAGAGACAATCTCCGGCGAAAAATTTGATAAAGAGGTTGACAACTATCGCGAAGAAATGATAAAAAAATACGGTGTTGTTTTCAATAAAACAGATGTAAACTGGCAGACAAGCGAAAGCGAGTCCACCACAGCTACAACGGCGGCAAACTGATTTTTTCTTAAAGCATTTTGTAATACTGTTTGCAAAGTAAAAGCGGCAGAGGTATCATCGTGCCTTTGCCGCTCCTGATTTTTTGTTTCGGAGTTTTCAAATGATAAATTTCAGAAAAAAGTATCCCATTATCGCGGGAACTCTCTGCGCCATTCTGATGCTTGCCGTGCAGGCTGTCGTGCAGGCAGGATTTGCCATTCTCACTGAGAATATGACATATCCGAAGTACCTGCCCATGCTCCTTGCGGATGCCGTATGTATTGCCGTAGGAATCGCGCTTGCCTTCGCTCTCGGGTTGAAAGATATTTTTCGCTCATCACGTGAGGGCTTTCTTCATGGGCTCGGTACGGGCGGATATTTCATATTTATATCGGTATCCACCCTCATCGTCAGCATCAGCTCATCAAAGCACGGCGCGCCGCTCTCTTCGGTTGAAATAGCGGTTTTTGTGCTCGCAATGGCAGCGGTCGGCTTTGCCGAAGAAATATTCTTCCGCGGGATACTCTCGCGTATGATTTTTGAAAAATACGGCGAAGATGCATGCGGCGTTTGGTTTTCCGCCATAGTATCAGGGCTGATATTCGGTTCTGTTCATTTTATCAATGCGCTTCATGCCGATATCGTCGGAGTTGCTGTTCAGGCGGTATGCACTACCGCTATCGGTATATGCCTCACCGCACTTTATTACAGGACGGGAAACATATATGTAGTTGCCTCTCTCCATGCTTTCATGGATTTCTGTGCGCTGTTTTCCTCCGGAGTATTCGGCGAAGGAAGCCTGTCGGGCACTATCAGCAATTACAGCCCGCTGCAGCTCATTTCGGCACTGCCGTATATCGTGGTTTCACTCGTACTCCTGCGCAGACTGAAAATGGCGGCGCTCCTGCATAAGCCTTCCGACAGCATAATAGCGGTCATCGGCAAGCTTTCCTCATCGCAGAAATCGAAAAACCGCCTCATGTGGCTTATCTTCTGTATAGTGCTTGCGGGACTCGCTGTCTATGCCGCAAAGGTAATACGGCTGGCAATAAAATTATAAATATCAAAGCAGACCTTTTCGGGTAGGAAGCCAAAAAGGTCCGCTTTTTCATATTTACATCGTGAATTTCTGCTTCACTGTCTGAATTTTGTTCTGCTCGGCAGCAGTCGTCTGATACCAGCCCTTCGCCGCCATCTTGTCATAAACCGTACCTTGTATGCCGAGTGATTCTCCGAGAGCATCGCCAAATGTCTTGTTTACGCTCGCCGTAGAGGATTCTATTGTGCCGTGCATATAAAGACTGCAAACACCCTTCTCAAGCAAAAGGAGCGTTTCCATAAGATTTCTGTCGTCCATTTTATTCTCCCTCCCATCAGAGCAGATTATAGAAGCTCTGATAAATTTTTCCGTGCTTTTCGAGCATCGTCGAAACGAGATTTTTAAGCTCCGGATCCTGCAGATTTGCTATTGTCTCGTTGCATTTGTCCTTGAAGTATTTTTCGTGTCCGAGTGCGTCCTCAATATATAAAAGTTCTTTTTCCGTCATGATTTTTTCACCTCCGGATATATTTTGCGAAAAGAGACGGAATTTTATGCTGTCAATTTTTATTTTTGAAAATTTGTTATTTCAGATGTACCAGGTCATACATTCCGTAGAGCCCTTTTTCTTTTTTTATGATAAAGCATGCCGCGCTCAGCGCTCCTCTCGCGAAAACACTCCTGTCCTCCACCTCATGGGAAAAAGACAGCGTTTCCTTTCCGTTTGAAATGATTACCTCATGGTAGCCCCTGATATTTCCTATGCGCACGCTGGAAATGCCGATATCATGCCCGGCACGCGGCTCGTCTCCGTTTCTCGCCGTCACGATACGCCCGTTTTCGGAAAGCAATTCTCTTGCGAGCATGAGTGCAGTGCCGCTCGGAGAATCCAGCTTTGCCGAGTGGTGCTTTTCTATTATTTCTATCTCGGCATCGCGCATTATCTCCGCCGCCGCTTTTGCCGATTCGAGCAGTACGGCTATTCCGAGCGACATATTTTCGGAATAAAAAACCGGAATATGCGCCGCCGCCCTTGTCAGTGCCGCTCTCTCGCGGCTGTTTTGACCGGTAGAGGCGATAACGCACGGAAGCCCTCGTCGCACGGCATATGTGAGTGTTTCCTCCGTTGCCGTATGCGAAGAAAAATCTATTATCACATCTGCCTCACCCCTGTAATCGGATATATTTTTGCAGTGCGAACGCAAATCCACGGAAACTGCAATATGCATACCGTCAAAAAGCCCCCTTGCCACTTCTCTGCCCATTTTGCCGCAGGCTCCGACAAGTATTATCTCCATAAAAACCGCCTTTCCGCAAAAATGCGGTAATATTTCTAAATAATACTATTCGGCATAGACAAAAAATGCCACAAATCCGATTTTATGTCTCGGAATTATTGACTTATTGCTCTTTTTGATATATAATTGTTATGATTATTATATAAGGAGGTTTGTTATGAAAAAGGTATTTTCGTTGATTATCGCACTTGCGCTCATATTTGCCGCTCTGTTTTCGCTCTCATCATGTTTTTATGTCAACAGCAGTGAGCCAAACTATGTAAACTACCGAAAATATGACAATGCCGAAAAATACATGGCAGGCGGCTTCTCCTATTCATCAAGCGGAATAGAAAAAGTTGAGATAGACTGGGTAGCAGGCGAAGTGAATGCCACGGCTACGGAAAGCGACATTCTGAGCGTTTACGAAAACGGGACAAGCCTCGCCGAAAGCGAACAGCTGCACTATTATTCCGACGGCAAAACACTTATCATAAAATATTGTAAATCTCTTTTCAGAGGAGTAATCGACCCCGAGCAAAAGAGTCTGAATATAGAAATCCCTCACGGAGTTGAACTGGAAATAACCTCTGTCAGCGCCGATGTTTTCTCGGGTAAACTTGATATGAAGGATATCAGAATATCCAACGTCTCCGGCGATACGACAATAACAGCCGCCTGCGCCGATGATATTGATATATCGTCCGTATCTGGAGATATCTTCGTATCCCATGCAAAAGCTACAGACAATCTGGAATTTGAAAGCGTTTCCGGCGATATAAGAAACAACCGCGCCGAAGCAGGCACCATAAAGGCAGGCAGCGTTTCCGGCGATGTTGAGCTCGGCATTTTCGATGCTGCGGCAGTCGATATAGACACCACAAGCGGAGATATAGTTCTCACCCTAATCGGTGATATAGGAATAGACCTTGATTTCTCCACTACCTCCGGAAAGCACTCTGCCGAATCCGATTATAAAACGGGAGCAAAAAGATGCACTGTAAAAGTTAAAACCGTCAGCGGCGATCTCTCCACAAAGCGAAACAGTAAGGTATAAGGTAAGCCAATGAAATATAAAAACACATATCTTCTCGCCGGTATTCCCGTGGAAATGATATGCACGGGCGAATATCTCGTGCGACAGTGCCGCGATTATATTACAGACATGACACCGGAATTTTCCATAGAAATGACAGAGGACGATATCGCGGCGGAAAAAGAGCGCTCGGAAGATAAAAGCTACTCTGACGGGTATTATGAGTCCCTCGCTTTTTACAGAAAGCTATGTGACAAAATTCCGGACAGAGGAATAATCCTCTTTCACAGCTGTGCTGTGGCTGTAGACGGAAAGGCATACCTTTTCACCGCGCCGTCCGGCACGGGAAAAAGTACGCACGCTTCCCTCTGGAAAGAGATTCTCGGAGAGCGCGTGCGCATCATAAACGGCGACAAGCCGCTTATCAGGGTAACACCCGGGCACATAACGGTATACGGCACTCCATGGAACGGCAAGGAACGCTGGGGCGAAAATTCGCATGCGGATATAGCAGGCATATGCTTCCTCTCGCGCGCCACGGAAAATAAGATCGTGCCTGTCTCCGGAAGTGACGCAATGCCGCTTCTCTACCGCCAGACATACAGAACACCCACAGCCGAGGGGCTTGCACATGTAATGCGAAGCCTCGCCGAAATAGCACAGCGCATACCGCTCTGGCAGCTTGAATGCAATATATCGCAGGAAGCCGCCGAGCTTTCATACAATACGATGAGTAAAGGAGAAAAACAATGAAGCTTAAAGAAGGATTTATAATCACCAAAAACGGAAACGATTATATCGCCGTTGCCGCAGGGGAAGCGGGCAAAGCATTCAACGGAATGATAAAAATGAACGGCACGGCAGGCTTTATCGCCACACTTCTCGCAGAGAGCGACACCACAGCCGAAAAGGTGACTGATGCCGTATGCGAAAAATATGAGGTTGAACGCGATGTAGCTCTCGAAAATGTGCTGAAGGTCATTGACACGCTTAGAAAGCAGGGCTTGGTGGAGGAATGAGCGAGGAATATTCAACAGAGAGGCTTCTCCGAGAACAAGGCTCGCTCGTGCATACGATAAAGGGCGTTTCCATGATGCCGCTGCTCGACCAAAATAAAGACGCAGTGCATCTCATCCCCGTAAACCGCGAACTGCAAAAGAACGATATCGTTCTCTTCAAGCGGGCAAACGGCGCTCTTGTGCTGCACAGGATAATAAAAATACGCGAGGACGGGTATGTCATCCGCGGAGATAACTGCTTGGGCTCGGAGCTTGTATCGCGCGAGAATATCATTGCTATCGCAGATGCCGTCTACAAAAACGGAAGATATATTCCATGCAATGACAAAAAGCTCATAAAATACGCAAAAAAACAGCCCATCACATGGTTTTTCAGATATCTGAAAAACATCCCGCGGGCTGTATATCATCGTATTTTCAGAAGAAAAAAATAAAATAAAAACAAAAACGGAAGCGGCTTTGCCGCTTCCGTTTTTGCAGTCTGCAGAAAAAGTATTTTTACCACAAAAAGCAGAAAAATATATTTTTTATGTAGCCTTCTCCTGCGGGAGAAGGGGGACCGTGACAGCGGTGGATGAGGAGTAAAATCTATATTTCGATGTCGCGAATTCTTTACATATACCTCATCAGTCGACTACAATCTATTTCTTCAAAATCTGTCCTTGTAGAGATACAGCGAGCCGCAGATGAGAATAAGGGAGCTATTCTTCTCTGCCGCGGCGATTGCCGATTTCAGGTCATCGCGATATTCCCCTGCGATACCTCCCGCCTTTGCCGCCTCGCAAAGCTCTGCGGCACCCATAGCGCGTTCGTTATTCTGTACCGTGGTGAAGATAAACTTCGTCCTGCCGTCATCGAGCATATGAAGCGAGGGCATGAAATCCTTATCCCTCATACATGCGAAAATGACTGTCCTGTCGGCATTCGGAAAATATCTCTCCATGGATGCTGCGAGTGCTCGTATTCCGTTCGGATTGTGCGCTCCGTCATAGATTTCCGTGGGATTTTCGCCGATTATCTCAAACCTCGCCGGATTTTTCGCTTTTGAAAGTCCCTCGCGGATACATTTTTCGTCTATATTCAGCGCGAGCGCAATCTCTATCGCCGTGCAGGCATTTGCCACCTGATAGATACCGCCGAGCCCGCTTTGCAGATGCTCCATGCCGCGATATGAGAAGCGCTCGTAAATCCCCGTAAAGCCCTCGCTTTCGGCTTCCCCGCTGACGACAAGCCGCGTACCGCAAGCCTGTGCCTGCGCCGCTATGACATCAATTACGCTCTGCTTCTGACCTGTTACAACCGTAACTCCGCTTTCGCAGGCGGCTTTGATTATCTTACTCTTCGTCGCCGCTATTTTCTCTACGGTATCGCCGAGAAGCTTCATATGGTCGAGATCAATCTGCGTAAGCACCGCCATAGTATTGCGTGATATGACATTCGTCGCATCAAATTCGCCGCCGAGCCCCGTTTCAAGTACAACATAGTCGCACTCATGCTCCGCAAAATACATAAATGCCGCCGCTGTCCATATTTCAAACTGTGAAACCTGCTCGCCGGTTTTCTTTTCGATTTTGCGCGAGCATTTTTCTATTTTCCGAAAAAGCCCATTCAGCTCGCTGTCCGAAATCTCCTTGCCGCAGAGCGTTATGCGCTCGTTTACGCACAATAGATTCGGAGATATGTATTTGCCTACTCTGTAGCCCGCTGCCTCGAGAATAGACTCTGCAAAGGCGCAGACAGAACCTTTTCCGTTTGTCCCCGCAACATGGATGCAGTGGAGCTTATCCTGCGGATTTCCGAGCAGAGCCATAAGCATTCTTATACGGTCAAGCCCGAGCCTCGGCACCGCCTGAAACCCGTTTGCATATGAGGCAAAGCCACCGCCCCTCTCAAGCTTTTTTCCATATTGCGAGATGAGCGGCATAAGATACTTGCAGGTAAGGATCATGAGGAGTATGCGCACAGGCGTATTCACTGCAAAACCGATGAGCCTGTAGCCGAGAGCCGCCTTGACGCTGTAGCCAAAGCCGTAAATAAATATAAGTGACATCATGCCGATATCAATCACAAGCCCCGCGACGATGTAAAACACTACCGTGCGGATAATTCCGGGCTTTTTCTTATAGAAAGCAAAGCCCATAGCCGCGCCGAAAGCAACCTTGCAAAGCGTAATAAACGGATTTATTCCTGTTGTCACCGCCGCACCGAGCAGATCGGCTATTCCATATGAAGCACCAGCCCACACCGGACCGAACATCATTGCAACAACCGCTATCGGAAGAAAGCTAATCTCGACCCGATATGCCCCAGTTTGAGGAAAGCCGAGCAGGCGACATAAGAGTATTGCCAGCGCTATCATCATGGCGCAGGCTGTCAGTCGCAGCAATGCGGCGCGCATGATGCGTGCGCCGCCTTTTGTTTTTTTGTTTTTTTGCATAAAAAAGCACCTCCGTATGAAAACAGACGCGCAATACATAATTCCCGCGTATTTTACTTTTTTTACGCGGGTATATATGTAACAGCGGGATGCGAAACGGGCACAGCAACTTTCGTATTCGTCCGCAGTTCAACTCCCCGTAACTGCGGCACTGAGAGCCGTATTTTACAGCTCCATACTCGCCCGAATCTACTCTGTTATCTTTGATAGAGATATAATAGCACTTTTTGCCGAAAAATGCAATAGGTTTTATCAAAAAAATCCGATACATGATTTTTATTATCATGCATCGGAGATTTTTATTTCATACACGAGGGTTGTTCAGACTCAACCTCCGAGATATGCTTTCTTTACTTCATCGCTGTTTGCAAGCTCGCTTCCCGTTCCCGTGAGAACAATTCTTCCCGACTCAAGAACATATGCCCTGTCGGAAATTTCAAGCGCCTTGCCCGCATTCTGCTCCACGAGCAGGATAGTTGTTCCGTTCCCATGAAATTCCTTTATTATATCGAAAACGAGGTCGACAAGTATAGGCGAAAGACCCATGGAGGGCTCGTCGAGCATGAGCAGCTTCGGTTTTCCGAGTATAGCCCTGCCCATGGCAAGCATCTGCTGTTCGCCGCCCGAGAGCGTCCCCGCTATCTGGTTTTTCCTCTCCTTCAGGCGGGGAAAAAGCTCAAAAACGCGGTCATATTCCTCCTGCGGCACCTTCCCGCGCGAATATGCGCCCATCTCCAGATTTTCCATTACAGTCATCTGAAGAAAGACATGGCGTCCCTCGGGAACATGAGCAAGCCCGAGCGAAATAAGCTTGTGCGGCTCGGTTTTCGTTATATCCTGCCCGCAGAATGTTATACTTCCCGTCGTCGAGCGCAGAAGTCCCGAAACGGTGTGCAGCGTAGTAGTTTTTCCCGCGCCGTTCGCTCCGATCAGAGAAACCACCTCGCCCTCGTTCACTTCAAAGGAGATATCCTTTATCGCGTGTATCTTCTTATAGTAAACATTCAAATTTTCGGCTTTCAGCATCGTTATTTATCCTTTCTGCCGAGATATGCTTCTATAACGGCTTCGTTGTTCTTTATCTCTTCGGGTGTTCCCTTTGCTATTATCCTGCCGAAATTGAGTACGGCAATACCCTCGCATATACCCATGACAAAATTCATATCGTGCTCGATAAGTAGCACGGCAATGCCGAATTTATCACGTATATTAAGTATGTTGTGCATGAGATCAGCCGTCTCTGAAGGGTTCATTCCCGCCGCAGGCTCATCGAGAAGCAGAACCTTCGGATCTGTCGCGAGTGCGCGGGCGATTTCAAGCTTTCGCTGTGCGCCGTAAGGCAGATTGCCCGCCTTTACCTTTGCCGTATCCTGAAGCCCGAAGAGAGAGAGAAGCTCCATCGCCTTCTCGTTTGCCTCTTTTTCCGCCTTGAAATACCTCGGCATGCGGAATACAGCCTCAAAGCTGCTGTACTTTATCGAATTGTGAAGTCCGACCTTCACATTGTCGAGTACCGACATATCGGAAAAGAGGCATATATTCTGAAATGTGCGTGCAAGTCCCATCTTGTTTACATCGTGAGTGCTTTTTCCCGCCGTGTTTTTACCGTCAAGAATTATCGCGCCGTTTGTCGGCGTATAGACATTGGTCAGCAGGTTGAAAACGGTAGTTTTGCCTGCACCGTTAGGTCCGATAAGTCCCGAAATCTCGGTTTTGCCGAGAGCTATGCTGAAATCCTCTACGGCATGCAGTCCACCGAATTCTATGCCGAGATTATATACCTCGAGCACAGGCTTCTTGTCTGCATCCCTCTCGGGAATCATAGATTTGCTGGGGACAGGCACAAGTCTGACTTTATCTGTCATTTTCCTTCTCCTTTCCGCCGCGCGAAAATATTCCCGCGAAAAAGCCCTTTATTTTACCGAATATATTGCCGAAAAATTTTCTTATTGAATCGCGCATATCGGCAAATGCAGGCGATTTCCCGAGCACCATTATAGCGATGAGAGCTACTGCGTAGATAAGCATACGGTAATTTTGTATGGGACGGAGCAGCTCGGGAAGGCTGTAGAGAATAAGCGTTGCTATAAGTGAGCCGCGCATGCTCTTGAGTCCGCCGAGGACGACAAAAACGAGCACGAGTATCGAAAGGTTATAGTCAAAGGTTTTCGGTGCGACGCCCGCCATAGAGTGAACATAGAGCACACCCGCAACCCCCGCAATCGTAGAAGAAAGCGTGAACGCCATAAGACGGTATTTCGTAACATTGACGCCGCTCGCGTCCGCCGCTATCATGTTGTTTCGGATAGCCTTGCAGGCTCTGCCCGACTTGGAATCAACAAAATTCATTATCACTATGAGACTCAGCACAAGCATTATAACAACGATGACCAGCGGCGTATCGCGCGGTGCCGTGATGCCCTGCGCACCGTAGAAAATATTCTTCCAGCCGACCTCGAGATTTTCGAGCGGTACCGGTGTGGCAAATGAAAAATGATATCCTGCCGCATCCTTTACTATATAGACGTTGCCGAATATACTGCGTATTATCTCGCCGAAGCCGAGCGTGACTATGGCAAGATAGTCGCCGCGAAGGCGCAGTATCGGTATGCCGACAAGCAATCCCGCAGCAGCAGCAGCTATGGCTCCGACGAGCATTGCGAGAACAAGGCGAAGCACAGAGGAGGTTATTACATTCTGCAAGAAAAGCGAGCAGAGTCCGCCGACATATGCCCCTATGCACATAAATCCGGCATGACCGAGACTCAGCTCTCCGAGCACGCCTACAACAAGATTCAGTGAGACGGCAAGCATCATATAAATGCCGAGCGGTATAAGAAGTCCTGAGAGCTTATATCCGATAATTCCCGCTTTGCCGAGAATGCCGAAAAGCGTGAAGAATATTATCACACCGGTGACAGTCTGGATATTTCTCCTTGTGGAGCGTTTAAGTTTATCCATTCTATAGCCCCCCTTAAACCTTTTTGTTTATTTTCTTGCCGAAAATACCCGTCGGCTTCACGAGGAGCACGAGTATCAGAACAAGAAATACTATCGCGTCGGAAAGCTGTGTGGAGATATATCCCTTTGAAAGGTTCTCGATTACTCCGAGCAGTATGCCGCCGACCATGGCACCCGGGATGCTTCCGATTCCGCCGAAAACAGCCGCCACAAATGCCTTTATGCCGGGCATTGAGCCTGTATACGGGCTGAGCGCATGAAAATTTGAGCACAGGAGCACGCCTGCCACAGCCGCGAGAGCCGAGCCTATGGCAAAGGTGAGCGTTATCGTCTTGTTTACGCTGATGCCCATCAGCTCCGCCGCCTCTTTATCCTCGGAAACGGCGCGCATTGCCTTGCCCATTTTCGTTTTGTTGACAAAAAGCGTGAGCGCTATCATCAGCACCACCGTCACAGATATGGTGACAATGGTTTCGCTTGTTATCACAAGATCGCCGAGTTTCAGATCAGGCAGATTTTCAGTTACTGACTTGAATGTTCTCGTATTCGATTTAAAAAGAAGAAGCGCCGCATTCTGGAGAAAATAGCTGACGCCTATCGCCGTTATCAGCACGGTAAGAGATGGCATTGAGCGAAGCGGCTTATATGCGATCTTTTCTATCACCACGCCGAGCACCGTGCACGCAACTATTCCGAATACTATTGCGAGCCATGTCGGGCACCACGAGGAGCTCATGGCAAAGAAAACCACATATCCGCCGACCATGATAATATCACCGTGCGCGAAGTTCAGCATTTTTGCGATGCCGTAAACCATCGTATAGCCGAGAGCTATGAGTGCATATATGCTGCCGAGGCTTATACCGCCGAGTAAATATGCCAAGAAATTCATTTGTTTGTCCTTTCAGAAGAAGATAGCGCATCTGCGCCGAAAGGCACGGAAAAGCGGCTTTTGCCGCAATTCCGTTCCCGCAAATTGTTTTGCAAAATTATTCAGCAGCCTTGTATACTGCGCTGTAAACGCCGTTTTCGTCCTTTGTGACATCGATATACATAGCCTTAGGTTCCTTTTCGGGCTCGCCCTTATCGTTCCATGTCATACCGAGGCCTGTAGCACCGTCTACCTTTATCTGCGTCATTGCAACCTTGAGCTTTTCGCAGAGCTGGCTTGCTTTGAGTCCGTCCTCGGGCTTTACACCTGCCTGCTTTACAGCGGCAACTACAGCGTATACGGCATCGTAGCCGTCAGCGGCAAACTGGATAGGTGTCTCGCCGTACTTCTCTTCGTACTTCGCCGTGAACTTCTGAGAGATGCTGTCCTTTGCGTCTGCTACATAAGGTGTCAGAAGCATAACGCCGTTTATCATCTCGGCGTCTGCTGTCACGCCTTTCTTGTCGGAGAACTGTGCGACTATGCCGTCCAGACCGTCGCAACCGAAGAACTTGACGCTGTCGCCGAGTATATTCTGTGCGGCTCTGATGATGAGCGCGGCATTTTCATAGTAGATCGGCAGGAATACGAGGTCGGCACCGGATGCCTTTACGGACTGAAGCTGTGCATCGAAGTTGGAAGCACCGTCCACAAAGGAAGTATTTGTATCGAATACCTCAAATTTGCCAAGCTCCTTTGCCTTCGCCTTGAAGCTCTGGTAGATACCTGTGGAATATGTTGTCGAGCTGTCGTAAATAACGGCAACCTTCTTTGCAAGATTATTGTCGGCTATGTACTGAGCGGAGGCAGAACCCTGCGCGAGATTGTTGAAGCATACGCGGAATGCGTTTGCGCCGTTTATGCAGTCCACATCACTGCCGGAAGGCGTGAGCAGGAACATATTGTCGGCAATCGTCTCGGGGAGAATAGCCGTTGTGCAACCTGAGGTTACAGCACCGAGAAATACATCCATTCCGGCATCCTTGAGCGTTCTGTAAGCGGAAACAGCCTTCTCTGCCGTGTTTTCATCGTCCTCGCAGACAAGCTTGAGGGTGAAGCCGTTTACGCCGCCGGCTGCATTTATCTCGTCTACAGCTATCTGCATACCGTTCTTTACGGCATTGCCGTAGAGAGATGCACCGCCTGTGAGAGGACCGGAAACGCCTATCACAAGCTCATTATCGCTTTTCTTTTCGCCGCAACCGACAAAGCACATTGCAGCCATTGCAAAAAGCATTACAAATGCGAGTGTTTTTTTGAAAAAGTTTTTCATTTTTGTTTTCTCCTTTGAAATATAATAAAATATAAAAAAGCGAATTGAACAAAATGTTCAATCCGCTCGTTTACCTTAATCCTGAATCCTTATGCCGCCGCAAGAGGACTTTTCTGCGAATATCCTATTTCGTTCACTATCAGATTTTTTCCCTTAATAATAATGACAGATAGTATGAGCCATCTTATAATGGAAATGGAAATAACAGAATGAGAAATAATCGCAAAAATAATAATCGACACTGCGAGAACAGTGCCGAGAACGCGTATAACGGAGAAAGCGCATGAAGAAGAAGCCACACCGAAAGTGCGGTTCGCTTTATTCTGTTCTGACTTGAATAAAGATTTCATCACGTATTCCTCCGAAATTTTTTCTCTATTGTATCACGGGAAAGTTGATTTGTAAATACACATTTATTACAAATATTAAATAAAATTTGGCGTGGTTTTTCGTCTTTTTTTACAAAAGGCGTGATTTTTACTGTTTTAAAAGCGTAATTTGATAATTTTTTCTGATTTTTTCACCATATTCTGAAATTTTTATTTTATTTGCGATATGACAAAACAAAATTTCTTAGATTTTTCTTTAATCCGAAAAAAATTTTGTTTATTTATTTGCCATTTTCGTATGGACAAAACAGTAATGGCGTGGTACAATAAAGGAGCAACTAAAAAAGCAAGAGGTTTTTATTATGGCTGATATTTCAAAAATCGACAGAAATTTTGCAGTTCAGGAGTCGTTCGGAAGAAGCGACATCGACTTTTATAATGTTCTTGAAGAGCCTGTCTCGCTCTATGGCGTATTTCATGAGGACGGCCGCTTCCGTCGTATACCCAAAGCTATAGCCGAAAGCGTTGGCGACGGCGTAGCACAGCTATCCGGACATACCTCGGGAGGCAGAGCCTGCTTTAAGACGGATTCCGATTTCATAGCTATAGATGCCGTCATGGCGGGCGTTTATATCATGCCGCATATGGCTTATCTCGGCTCAAGCGGCTTTGATGTTTATATAAGAGAAGACGGAAAGCAGACATATTTCGGTGCTTTCATGCCCGATCTTTCAAAGAAGCCTCCGCTTCAGCGCATCATAAACCTTCCCTCACGCAAAATGCGCGAAATAATAATAAACTTCCCTCTTTACTGCGGCGTCGCCGAGCTTTCCGTAGGTGTTTTGCAGGGCTCCCGCATGGAAAAATGGAGCGGATATTCTCATAGTGTGCCGATGGTTTTCTATGGCTCATCCATAACGCAGGGTGCCTGCGCAAATTCCCCGGGAACCTGCTACGCAAACCTGCTCTCCCGCCGATTTGACAGCGACTATATAAATCTCGGCTTATCAGGCAACGGCAAGGGCGAGCCAGCCATGATGGAATATATCGCGGGTCTGGAAATGAGCCTTTTTGTATACGATTATGACTACAATGCGCCGTCAGCAGAATATCTGCGAAATACTCATTATGCCGGATATAAAGCGGTGCGCGAAAAGCATCCGGATATACCGATAATCATGGCTTCCCGCCCGAATTACGGAAATCCCATGAACGATTCCGAGGCGCGCCGTGCAGTCATTGCCGAAACATACGCCCGTGCACTTGCCGAGGGAGATAAAAATGTATACTTTGTCGACGGCAAAACCGATCTTGCGGGTATATATGAGGACGGCGGCACCGTTGACGGCTGTCATCCGACAGATTACGGCTTCCGCATCATGGCAGATGCTTTCGGAAAGATCATAGAAAAAGTACTTAAATAAGCGCATATATAAACAGAAGAGCCGACCGAGGTCGGCTCTTCTTATTTTGTTTATCTGTTACCAGTTAAAAAGGTTCTGAGCGTTTTTGTATGCTGTTTCTACTTCAGTGCCTGTGAGAGCCTTGGAGTAAACCTTGACATCTATAAATGATGCACTTGTCAGCGGATAATCGCTTACTTTTCCGTTACTTTCGGCAGACGGGTCACCACCTATATAGAATGTATTAAATAATGTTTCGCCCATATTTGACATATTGCCCTTTGAGCAATTGAATTCTCCGCCCGAAGTACTCTTTATCCCGTCTTTGCCGTTTACATATATCGTCACATATCCATTTGTATCGATTGTTCCGATAACATGTGTTATTTCGCCATGTGTATAGTCGGCAGTATTGCCGTTTGCCGAAGTATAAGCATTACCGTTTGCGCCGGCAATTACATATGGCGCACCGCTCTTTGCCTGTGTGGCAATTCCGAATCCGCCTTTGCTGTTTCTGTTACTCGGATCATACTGCGTAGAGCAGAATATACCACCAATAGAGCTTACAGGGCTATCGTTTTTATACAGTACCTCAAATGTAAGTCCGTCTTTGCGAACAAAATCCTAAAATTCATCAGCTGTCGCGAATTTGCCGAACACTGCTGCCACATACTGATTCATCTTCGTTATCTTGATTGTAGGCAGTGTCTTTGTTTTACCACCGTATGTGAGCTCTTCAGTACCGATTGTAGGGAGCGTGCCTGTCTTGCCGTCATTGGGTGTGAGTGTAAGATTGCCGTATTTATCTACAACCTTGCCGTCTACGATATCGATATCGGCATAGAGTCCTTCGGGTGCTTCGGGTGTCTCGGGTGTGTCAGGTGTTTCAGGCGTTCCGGGAGTACCGCCGACCTTTTCACAAGTAGCTGTACCTGCGCCTGTGCTGTATTCGCCGGAATCATTACCTGTTGCGAAAAGATTCTCTGCGATTGCATATACCTTAGCTATCTGCTCGGATGTGAGTGCATCATCATAAATCTTCGCATCTACCATTGTCATGCCCTGCGTCTTGAAGTCACCGCCGACAAGTCCGGTTGTTATGTCGTCACCGAGGCAGAAATAGTTGTGAGTGCCGCTTACGCCGGGGATAAAATTAGCTGCAATGCTTACTTCTCCGTTCTTTTTGCCGTTGATATAAATTGTGCATTTCTTATTAGCTGTATCATATATACCGACTACATGAACAAGCTCTGTTACAGATGATACGCTACCTGCATAAGCACCGGGATTATACTTGGAGCCGCCGCCTGTTATGAAGTAAGGCTTACCTGCATTTTCGGCAATACCCCAGCCGCCGTCCTGCGTGCCGCAGACAACACCCTGAATGCCGCCGTTCTTGCTGTTCACATAGAATGCTTCTACCGTGAAGCAACCCTCAGCCCAGTTTCTGAATTCATCAGCCGTATTCAGTTTATTGAATTTACATACAACATATTTGCCGGCAGGAACAGTCAGTGCGCCGAGCTTGTTTGTCTTACCGCCGAACTTGACATCCGTTGCGCCTACTGTAGCGCCACTGTTTGTGATGATATCGACATTACCCATCTTATCGGCAATCTTGCCATCGGTAAACTCGAAGTTTACATAAGGTGCGGGAAGACCTGCCGTATCAGCGTTTATCGTTACTTTATAGTCAACAGTCTTTTCTGCTTTTGCACCCCATGAGTCATATGCCGTCACAGTGATTGAGTATGTACCGCTCTTAATCGTACCTATGGAAAGTGTATATTCCTTCTTCATGTCGCTTCTCTTTGCATGGCGATAGAAGTCGGAAAGAATATTCTTATTGGAAATGATAGCGCCTGTATCTTTGTTCTTTACCGTGACTTTATAATGATGAGCAAATTCATCATCCTTAGCGGCGTCAAAAACAACTGTAGCATATGCGCCGTAATTCTTTACATTGCCGGTAGTCAGCTTTATCTCGCCGAGTTCGGGAGCCGTATTTGCATTTGTTCTTGCTTCGCGGCTGTATTTTTCAAGGTGAGTCTTCTGTGCGTTCGGATAAGAGATTTCCCATGGAGAATCAAATGTATCATCTTCGGAGAAGAACATTCTTGTGATTCTTGTATTGCCGTTCTTGTCAACCTGAACGAAGAGCCCGGAAGAAATATCATATCTGTCATTCATCTGTGTTGCAGAGTACATATCCTCATAGCCGCCCGCCTCTATAGCCATATAGCGAACGGAGCCGCAGCCGAGCGATGTGAAATTGCCCTGCATTATAGAACGGTTATCGTTTATCGGGAAATGCAGGTGACCGCTGAATGTAACAGCCTGAGAGTACTTATCGAGAACCGGTGTGAGTTCAGTTGTAGACCAGTAGGAAGGCGTTCCGTTAAGATCGCTTCCGTAGCAGGTATTGTATATCATCGGGTGTGTACATACGAATACATACTGCTCCGGATTCTCTGCCGTCAGTTTCTTGAGCATATTATCGAGCCATTCCACAGCTTCCTTTTTGTAGGGGCAGCCGGCGGTAGCACTGTATGTCGTAGGTTCAAGCATGAGGAAGTGATATCCGTTTACGATGATATCGCGAACGCCTATATCAAGATTTGTATCCGCCGTGTCAATTCCTGCGCCGAAATACTTATCGCCGAATATTCTCTTGAAATCATTGAGGGTCTTGGCATCACTGCTATAGAGGGTTTCGTGGTTACCCGTGACAAGCAATGTCTTTACGCCTGCAGGAACAACGCTCTCGTAAACAGACTTGAACTCTTTGAGCTCTGTAGAGCCGCTTATGTTCGTGAAGTCGCCGACGAAGGTTATCGCGTCAAGCTTTCCGCCGTTCTTTGAAGCCTGCTTTGTGAGCTGGTTTACGGCTTTTTTGAGCTTTTCCGTTGCATCCGGAAAACTATTTTTGTCAAAGTGAACATCGGAAAGCGCACCGAACGAGAGAACAACATTGTTCTCATCGAATGTGCCGCTTACATATCTCTTTGCGGAGAGACCGTATGCGTATGTAGCGTTTGCGAAAGCGCGCATTTTGCTGCTGTTCTGCATCTGATAAACATATGCCTTTACGCTGCACTCGAGAGTGGAAACAGTCTCACCATTCAGTATGAGCTTTACGGTATAAATATCGTCAAAACCCGTGGCAGCTATGCTGTCTGTCATAACGACATAGGTATCTCCGTCAGCGACGGGAGTTACTTCTTTATCGTTTATCGTAACCTTCAGATTTTCAATACTGTCTGTGACAAATCTGAACATAAGTTTATTTGTATTGTCGAAATAGAGAGCACCGCTCTTGAACTTTGTTGTTTCAAGGGTGTTCTTTGCATGATATTTGCTGTCGGACTTCAGCGCGTCAAAGGTTGTTCCCGCGAAATCGTTGTCGACAACAAGCTTGCCGGGTCTGTAGCCCACATACTTCTGCGCTTCTCTGCCGTAAACAAGCAGGTCTTTTACGAGATTTATGAGGTGAGCGTCTGTAGAGCCTTTGATAAGCTCCATGCAGTAATCCTTGACAGTCATATCCTCTGCCTTGGCATCGGCTGCACCGTCAACTACGAGCTGTGCCGAGAGGACATCACCCATGCACTGCGGATTGACGCCGGTGAAGCGGAAAAGCCACATATCGGCTACCGCACTGCCCTTGGCGTCCTTGAGCTTTGTTCCCTTTACTTCGGATTCTCTTGTATTGACTCCGGTAAAGGTAAACCTGACGCTCACGTTTTCCGTATTGCCGTCGGAATCGGGCCGCACGAGCGAATCGGAAATGCGAACCTTGTAGTTCACGGTTATATCCGTTCCGAGGGATATCGAGCAAGAGACAAAGTCGCCCTTTGCCGTACCCTCGCCCTCAGCGTAAAGCATTCCCATAGGAATGACACAAGAGGAGAGTACGAAAAGGAATGCGATAAACGTCGCAAGCATATTTCTGAAAAGCTTTTTCATAAATTTCTGCCTCCAAATATAGATGAGTATACTAATATATGTATGATATCACAAAATCAGCATAAAATCAATACCAATTTTCGATAAAAATATAAAAATTTCAAAGAAATTTCAAAAAGCACTTATATTCAGCGATTCGTCGTCCTTTCCTTTTTCAATATTGCGTATCACCACATAATAAGAATAAGAAGGATTTACCTCGATAAGTACCCTGTCTCCGACCTTTTTGCCCATCACAGCCTTTCCGAGCGGAGATTCCTTGCTGATGAAATTATTCAGCGAATCCTGACGCAGAGTTGTAACGAGGACTATCTCCATCTCCTCCTCATCCTCCTCTATATAGAGGCGTACCTTGTCGAAAAGTCCGACGGTATCCGCGCTTTTTGAGCCGGTGGAAACAATAATCGCTGTTTTTATCATCTGCTCGAGATAGTGAATTCTGCTGTTGTTTCGAGACAGATCTCTCTTTGCTGCGCGGTATTCGAAATTTTCACTGAGGTCGCCCAGCTCGCGCGCATGGCGAAGTGCCTCCTTCAGCTTCGGCGTGAGAACCGTTTTGCGATATTCTATCTCCTCACGCATTTTTTTGATATCGACAGCTGTTAATTCGTCGTGCATAACTACCCTCTCCGTTTGTTTTATTTTATAAAAGCATCGTAAATAAGCATAGGGCGAAAGCCGATAAAACTTTCGCCGCGATAATATTATCCTGTCTTATTTTAAAATTGAGATGCTGCCGATTACGGGAAGCTCCTTTGCCTTGCCCGATGCGGCATTGCATATGCCTATCACCATATATACAAGCGAAACGAGACCGATGACAGCACTCACTATGCCTGCTACAACCGGAATAAAAGATACTATTCCGGAAACGATTCCGAGCGCGATTTCGATTATAAAGAGTACAATTCCCTGATTTGCATGAAATCTCGCAAATTTTGATTTCGGAGCGGCAATGAGACCGACAATGAAAAGAATGCCTATATACGAAAGTATGGCAAAAACCTTGTTGTTCTCAATATCATGCGCATCGTATTCCGATGTTGTTTCCTTTGTATCGTTGAATTTACCGAAGCCATCGGTTATCTTTTTGCCGAGGTCCTCGCCCTGATCCGTAACCTGAGTGGCACCGCAGACAGGGCATTTCAATGCGCTGTCCTCTATTTCAGCGCCGCATTTGTAGCATTTTTTCATTTTGTTCCCTCCTTAGATTCAAAGAATGCACGGAAAAGCTTTACCATATAGTAAACATCCTCACTGCCGCCGAATTCGCGAACGGAATGCATGGCAAGCATCGGGTTTCCTATATCGACTACACTAAGCCCGTATTCATATGATATGATAGGTCCTATAGTTCCTCCGCCGCGTGCGTCACTGCGGTTATTGAACTGCTGATAAGGAATATCCGCTCTCTCGCAAAGCGTCTTGAAGAAAGCCGTTCCGCGAGGAGATGTGGCATAGCTCTGCCCCGTTGCCATCTTGAGCACAGGACCTTTATTGAGCTTCACCGGCAGATTGGGCTCTGCCTTGGAAAGATACGAAGGATGTGAAGCATGCGCCATATCCGCCGAAAAGACCGTGGATTTCGCGAATGCACGATATTTATCCTCGGAGCTGTAGCCGAGTTTTTCGCAGATTCTGTCCACAATCTGGAGAAGTGTATTGGACATAGCGCCTCTGTCGGAGCGCGAGCCTATCTCCTCGTGGTCGAAAATGAGCGCTATATCGTTCCCGCCGCTGTCCTCGGCTTCGCAGAGACCCGCTACCGTGCAGTAGGCAAGCGAAGCATCGTCAAGTCTCGGTGCAGAGATAAACTCGTCATCAAGCCCTACAAAGCAGCTCGGCGCCGCCTCATAAAGCCCCAACTCATAGCTGAGAATATCATCGGCACAAACACCGATGTGCTCCGCGAGAAATCCGGTAAATCTTGACTTTCCGTCGTCGCTCTGGGCAAAGAAAGGACACATTTCCGTCTGAATATTGAATTTCGCGCCGTTGTTCACATCGTTCACCACATGTATTGCGGCGCTCGGTATCTGAACCACGGGCTTCTTTATATTGACGTTCACTGCAAGCGAACCTTCGGCGTTATCCGCCTTTACATATACCCTGCCGGCAACCGAGAGCGGTCTGTCGAGCCAGCCGTGGACTATAAGCCCGCCGTAGCCCTCGAGTATGAGGCGCTCATAGCCGAAATCGACACTTGACGGAGCCGTCTTTATGCGAAAGCCCGGGGCATCATGATGAGCCGCGCCTATGCGAAAGCCATCTTCACTCGGCTCTCCGGAAATTCGGAAGGCGGCAAGCTGTGTGCCGTTCTTTTTTAGATAGTAGAGCTTCCCTTTTTCAAGTGACCACTTTTCATCCTCGCACAGCTCCGCGGCGCCCGCCGAAACGAGCATTTTCTCCAGCTCGTCTACGGATTGATAGGGCATCGGAGCGGCATCGATATACCGTAAGAGTTTCTCGGCATATTCTCTTTTTACCATATCCATATGTATATTTTCTCCTTTTAACAAAGCCCGCTCATAACAGGATGAGAGAGCAGATTTCTTCCGGTGCGGCACCGCAGATATAAGCCGAAAGCGGTGCCTTTTCGAGTACATCAATTATATCACAGATTTTAGCTTCTGTCAAACAAAGCATTTTTTCGAGCTCTTCTATCGGTTTTGTGCCGAAGAAATCGCCCGAGAATTTCACGCGCTTTATCTTGGCACTCTTTCCGACCTCGTAGAGATATTCCGTCTCGCAGGCGACCTTTCCGAAATCAAATCGCTTTGCCTTCACCTGTGCGGCACTTTCCGTCTTTGCGCCGAAAAGCCACGCCTCGCTTGCGTACTTCTCTTCCGCAAGCTTTTCTATCTCGGACAGTGCGGCATCATCGGGAATGACGAGCTTTGCACCGTTTCCGATAAAATAATTTTCGAGATATTCCTTGAATCCCTCTGCTGTCATATCGGCAAATTCGGTCGATATATGCTCGCATAGGTTAGTCACGCGGCTTTTCACGCTCTTTATTCCCTTGGATTGAATCTTATCGGGATCTACCTTAAGCGCATCGGTAAGATACGACATATCAGCCGAAAAAAGCAGCGTTCCATGATGCATCAGCTTGGTTTTTCCGCCGTATTCAAAGGCGCAGGCGGCTGTCCCCGAAAATTTTCTGCCGTCGGAAACCGTGAGGTCATTCCTGCCCGAGAGCGCAGCTTTTATACCAAGCCCCGAGAGTGCCTCTATGACAGGACGGCAGAAATAAGCAAAATTTATCCTGTCATCCGCCGTCGCGGGAGTAATAAAGGTGTAGTTCACATTTCCGAGGTCATGAAAAACAGCACCTCCGCCCGTCAGCCTGCGCACGGTTTTCACGCCATGAGCCAGCGTGAAATCGAAATTCACCTGCTCGCGGGCATTCTGGTTTTTTCCGATTATAACAGCGGGTTCGTTTCGCCAGAGCATGACGGCAGGCTCATCGCAGGTGCGAAGCAGATATTCCTCAAAAGCCATATTCTTATATGGCTCTGTATTTGTGTTTTTTACAAGTATCATACATCTTTTTCCTTAAAATATCAAAGCCCGAGTATGCGCGAAGCAAATGCGAAATAGAGCAAGAGTGAAAGCGCATCCACTACCGTAGTGATAAGCGGACTTGCCATGACGGCAGGGTCAAGCTTCATCTTCTTTGCGAGAAGCGGGAGCAGACAGCCTATCACCTTTGCGAGGCATACCGTAAAGAAGAGCGTGAATGCCACCGTTATCGAAACGAGCATGGTTTCGCGATCAATGAAAAGCACCTTCAAGAAGGCGACCGGCGCAAGCGTTGCCGCACAGAGGAGTGAAACACGTACCTCTTTTAAGAGCACCCGAAAAGCGTCTTTAGGCTCTATTTCGTCCATGGAAAGACCGCGGATAACACTGACCGAAGCCTGACTACCCGCGTTTCCGCCCGTATCCATGAGCATCGGTATAAATGCCGTCAGTGCGACGCATGCGGAAAGTGCGGCTTCAAATGAGCTGATTATCTTTGATGTTATCGTAGCCGTTATCATGAGCAGGAGAAGCCATGGTATTCTCTTCTTCCATATCTGAAAAACGCCCATTTTCATATAAGGTTTTTCGGAGGGAGAAATAGCCGCCATGATTTCCATGTCCTCTGCGGCTTCCTCCTGCATTACTCCGATGGCGTCGTCTACGGTGACTATGCCGACAAGGCGGTTTTCCGTATCGACGACAGGGAGCGCAAGAAGCCCGTATTTGCCTATCATTTCCGCCGCCTTTTCCTTGTCGTCATGCGTGTATACGGAGATGACATGCTGTATCATTATGTCCTCTATTTTCGTATCAATTGTGGAAAGGAGCATGCTTTTCACGGTGACTATGCCGACAAGCTTTCTGTTTTCGGTGACATAGCAGGTGTAGACCGTCTCCTTGTCAACGCCCTCACGGCGTATCTTTTCAAAAGCCTCCTCAACGGTGAAATTCCGCTTCAGGCTGACATATTCCGGCGTCATGATGCCGCCTGCGCTGTCCTCGGGATAGAGCAGGATTTCATTTATCATGCGGCGCATATCCGGAGAGGCGTTTTTCAGTATCTTCGCCACCACCGTCGCCGGCATTTCGCCGATAATATCTACAGTATCGTCAACATAAAGTTCATTTACCGTCTCGCGAAGCTCCTTATCCGAGAAAATCTCTATGAGCTTCTGCTGTTTTTCGCTGTCCAGCTCAACAAAAACCTCCGCCGCCTTTTCCTTCGGCAATATGCGGTAAACCAGCGCCGTATCGCGCATAGAGAGCCCCTCGAGAGCCTCCGCTATATCGACAGGGTTAAGCTCTTCGAGAAGTCCCGCGAGTGCGCGCATATCCCTCGCCTCGCAGAGCGAGGTAATCTTTTCGCAAATGTTTTCTTCCATTTTTTTGCCTCCTCACAAAAATATTTGCGGGCAAAACAAAAATATCGCAAATTTGCCCTGCCCTAAAGATTTAGGTGAGAAGCAGCCTTTGCGAAAAAGACATGTTTTATACGGGTGTGCCGATGAAAACAAGCGACGCACGCCCGACAAAAAGGAAAATATCTTTTTCGCATAAACTACTTCGTCCGCCTGCGGTATCCACTTATTTCCACCTCTGCTTTCTGAAATTTCATCTGCTAACAGTTTACTATTATTTTAACCTCTTGTCAATACTTTTAAGAATTTTTGATAAAATATTGATTATATATTAAATCTGTGATATATTTATAGAAAAAGAACTAAATATTTTGATTTAACGGAGGATTTGGTTATGATAAAACGAGTATTTCTTATCGTTCTCGACAGCTTCGGAATAGGAAAAGCGCCCGATGCCGCCGCCTTCGGAGATGAAGGAAGCGATACACTGCGCTCCGTCACCATGCAGGACGGCTTTGCCGCGCCCAATCTGCAAAGGCTCGGATTCTTTAATATAAAAAATGCCGCACAGGGCGGCGATTATGCCCGCGCGATAAAAGACCCCCGTGGTGCGTATGCCGCAATGTGCGAAGCCTCTGCGGGAAAGGACACAACCATCGGTCACTGGGAGATGGCAGGCATTTACAGCCCTTCCCCGCTCCCGACTTATCCTCATGGCTTCCCGAAGGAAATAATCGATGCTTTCTCCGCTGCGACAGGCAGAGGTGTTCTCTGCAATAAGCCGTATTCGGGAACAGATGTTATAAAGGACTACGGCGAGGAGCATCTGAAAACAGGCGCGCTCATCGTCTATACCTCGGCAGACAGCGTTTTTCAGATAGCGGCGCACGAGAGCATCGTCCCGCCGGAGCAGCTCTATGAATATTGCCGCATGGCAAGAAAAATCCTCTGCGGCAAGCACTGTGTCGGCAGAGTTATTGCCCGCCCGTTCACAGGCGAGTATCCCTTTGAACGCACAAACCGCAGACGTGATTTTTCGGCAGAACCGCCGAAGGAGACAATTCTCGACCTGCTTTCCGGGAACGGATTTGAAACGCTTTGCATCGGCAAAATAGGTGATATATTTGCCGGCAGAGGCGCCACAAGCGATATTCATACGACCTCGAACGAGGACGGCATGGACAAGACAATCGCGGCAGCAAAGGAGAATTTCCGCGGGCTTTGCTTTGTCAACCTCGTGGAATTCGATATGACATACGGGCACAGGCGCAATGCGCGCGGATACGCCGATGCAGTCATGGCTTTCGATCGCAGACTCGGAGAGCTCCTTCCGCTACTGCGCGAGGATGATATACTCATGATAACGGCAGATCACGGCTGCGACCCGTGCTACAGCGGCACAGACCATACGAGAGAGCGCACACCGCTCGTGATATACGGCGATAAAATAAATCCACGTGACCTCGGCGAGAGAAATACCTTTGCCGATATCTCGGCGACAATAGCAGATGCATTTGATCTGGAATATACGCTCTACGGCAAGAGTATGCTCGGAGAAATCACAAAATAAAAAGGGCAAAATTAAGGCAAAACAAATGAAAAATAAAAAACTCTACGGCAACATCGTATTGCTCATAACAGCCATCCTCTGGGGAAGTGCATTTATCGCACAGGAGGTGGCGATGGACAGCATCGGTTCATTCGCCTTTCAGGCGGCGCGAAGCTTCGTCGGGTGCATATTTCTCACACCTGTCATTATGATACTCGACGCAAGAAAGAAAAAATCGCCGGATTACAAGCCGCCGACACGCGAGGACAAAAAGACATTTATGCATGCCGCGCTCATCTGCGGAATACTGCTCTGCATCGCTTCAAATCTCCAGCAGCTCGGCATAGAAAAAGGCACATCGGGCGGCAAGGCCGGCTTTATCACCGCCTTCTATATGCTGCTGGTCCCGATATTCAGTCTCATTATGGGCAAGAAGATAAGCCCTCTCGTTTTCCCCTGCGTGGTGCTTGCTCTCGGCGGGCTTTATATGCTCTGCATGAAAGGAGAAAGCGGCGTTTCTCTCGGCGACCTGCTCGTGCTCGCCTGCTCGGTTTTCTTCGCCGTGCGTATCATGGCAACCTCAAGATATGCCACCCGCGTTGATAATATCAGGCTCGCCCGCGCCCAGTTTCTGATATGCGGTGTGGTCTCACTGATCCTCGCGATAATATTTGAAAGCTTCGATGCCAAGGCGCTCCTTGAAGCACTCCCCGCGATACTCTATGCGGGCATTTTCTCTAGCGGAATCGCATATACGCTCGAGATAGTCGGGCAGAAATACACCGACCCGACCGTCGCCTCCATGCTGATGAGCCTCGAATCCGTTTTTGCAGTGCTGACGGGAATGATAGTCCTGCACGATATGCCGAGCGCAAGCGAATGGATAGGCAGCGCCATGATGCTCATCTCGGTTATAATCGTCCAGCTCCCGATAGGCAAGCTGTTCAAAAAGAAAAAGGGGACATAAAACCGGTTCATACCACAGAAAATGCCGCGCTTTCGCTTCCTTCTCATAAAGATGAATTATGAGAAACAGAAGCAATCGGGCGGGAAGGACGAACAGTTTCGGCTGTTCGTCCTTTTCGTTTTGCGAAAGGCTTTGTGAGTCTGAATAACTTGCTCAGAGCCGTTCGGCTTTCTGTTCATGCTACGCCCGAGCAGGTGACGGATATTATCGTCAAGGTCACGCCCGGCAGCGTGCGGGAAGATTGAGTTGGCACGGTATTTCCGCCCGTATGATTCCTGTACACGGCTTTTGGAAATACCACTGTCCGTGCGGTAAAATTCAACGCCGTTTCTGTGGCAGACCGCCCATTGCGGATCAAACTCCGCTCCGGCGGGCGTGCGGAATTCATATCTGTCGGGCGAGTAGTTTCAAGCGTTATGCTCCTTTCATGATTTTCGCACACAAGCGCTTGTGTGCGGTTTTGTCTGTTGGTGGTACAAAGTCCCGCATGAATGTTATCCTCGCCACATGGGGCGAATTCGGCGGTGCTACGCTGCTATATTCTGTATGATGGTCGTCTCCTTTCACTCCGCATATGGGAGCAGTTTTTATAATTACAAGGCAAAAGAAAAAGACCCGCGCCGAATCGGAACGGATCCAAAATCAAAAATGCGGCATCTCAAAAGAATTTCGGTGTTGTCGCCGCAATTGCGGCGGGAGCAGCATATTGTAATGCCCCTCCATTGATACCCCAAGGTCAGAAACGCAAAATGTTCCTGATAGCAGAAATTTTTTTGAAATTATTTTTTTGCACAGAAAAAGCCACCCGACTTTTTGCGGTCGGGTGGCTGTGAAAACACCTATTTGCGTTTTTTATTTATATCATCGCGATTTTAATTATCTATTTTCGCCATTCGGTACCCAATACCGACATGAGTCTGTATATACTGCGGCGAATCGGGGGACGGTTCGATTTTTTTGCGCAAGGTAGCCATAAATACGCGTAGAGATGCTACATTACTTTCCCACGCCGCACCCCATATTTTTTGCGTAATGAAAGTGTGAGTAAGCACTTTCCCGACATTCTTGGACAGCAAACACAGCAGTTTATATTCGATGGGCGTAAGGTGAAGCTCTTCACCGCTAAGGTAGGCGCACCCTGCTGCATAATCTATTTTCAGATCTCCGTTTACAAAAAGCGAGTCGGATTTTCCGCAAGACTGCATAGACGAAAGCCTTCTGCCCATAACACGAAGTCTTGCAAGCAGTTCCTCTACGGAAAAAGGCTTTGTCAGATAATCGTCCGCTCCGGCATCCAAAGCGTCGATTTTGTCTTTATCTTCGGCGCGGGCGCTGATTACGATAATCGGCATTTCAGACCATGTGCGTATTTTTTTGATAACATCCACACCGTCGATATCCGGCAGTCCCAAATCAAGCAAAACAACATCCGGATTATGTGAAGATGCCTCCATAATAGCACTTTCGCCGTTTTGCGCAATCAAATATTCGTAACCGCGTGTTTTCAGTGTCGTGCTGATGAGGTTACGAACAGGTGCGTCATCTTCAACCACCAAAACCAATAAGTTACTCATGAATTTCCACCTCCCCGATGGGCAATGTAAAGGTAAATACCGCGCCGTGCGGATTGTTGTCCGTTATCGTTATTTCTCCGCCATGCGCATTTATGATAGATTTGCATAACGAAAGACCTAATCCGATGCTGCGACGACTGTCGGCAATTTTGTTTGTGCCGGTATAAAACATATCAAAAACGCGTGATTTTTGTTCGTCCGCAATGCCGTTTCCGTTATCCGATACACTTACGGAAATCATATTACCGTCTTTTTTTGCAGTAATCGTAATTTGCGAATCGGATGGCGTATATTTGATAGCATTGTCAAGAAGATTGATTAAAACCTGCACAATAAGCCGAGCGTCCATTTTTGCAAGGAGCAACTCGTCTTGTTGTATCACGGTAATTTTTTGCATTTCGCTTTTCTTATGAATATGCTTCAATGCTTCGGCTATTACGTCGCCGACAAGTTCCGTCGTCAGATTTATATTCATTCTGCCTTCTTCAAGGCGTGTCACCGCAAGCAGATTTTCAACAAGATTGATAAGCCAAAGAGAGTCACTGTAAATATCCTCATAAATCTGCATTTTTGTCGCATCATCAAAAGCATTTCCGTTTGAAATAAGGTTACTTGCATTTCCCGAAATGGACGTGAGCGGTGTTCGCAGATCATGTGATATGGAGCGAAGCAGATTTGCGCGCAGCTGTTCGTTTTTTGCCAAAACCGCGGTGCGCTCTCTTTCTTTTGCGTTTACGATTCCGTCAACGGCAATTGCACATTCGCCGATGGCGGAAACCACAATACTTTCGTCAAAAGAATCGATCGGATTATTTCCGACAAAAATGCCGACTGCTCCGTAATTCTTTTCGTTTTTACATATCGGCAGAAAAACATAACTGCTGTCGGAATAAATTCCCGTTCCTTTTCCGGCTTTTCGGTTATTGTTTATCACCCACCGGACAATTTGCCTGTAATCCTTTGACGGACTGTCTTTTGTATCTGTAAATGAATCGCATATTTTTTCCGCGCTCTCATTAAATATAATTACATTTCGACTCAATAACTTTCTCAAATGATCGGCTGTAACCTGAAATACTTCCTGCTCATCGGATGCCTTTTGAATCAACTGATTTGCATCAAACAAAATTTTTGTTCTGTATGAGGTTTGAGTTGCCTGCCGTTCGCGTGTTTTCAGCTTTTCGGTTGTTCCGCCTATGATAAGAGAAGCCGCAAGCATGATAATAAATGTCACCGGATAACCGCTTCCGTAAGCCCGGAATGTAAACCTCGGCTCTGTAAATAAGAAATTGAAGACCAATACGCTTGCAACAGATGATATAACCCAACAGATTTTGCTTTCGGTGAAAATGGCGATAAGCAGTACGCCGAGGATATATACCGTGATTATGTTAGCGTCGGTAAACCCGAGGCGGGAAAATAAACAGCCAAGTAATGACGACAGCAGCAACACGAACGTCGAAATTGCCAAACCTTTCAGGAGCTTTGCAAAATGCGGCTTTTCAAACAGCGTTTTCTTTCCTTTGGCTATAGCGGCATCACTGTCCGGAATAATGTGAATATCGACATTAGGAGCAAGCGATATCAGCTTTTCCGTCAAGGTAGGTCTTCCGAAGAAGCGCCGTTTGCCCACAACGCTTCTTCCGATCACTATTTTTGTGATGCCCGAAAGCCGCGCATACTCGGCAATCTGAAATGGCACATCATCTCCGCACGCCGTAACGATTGTCGCACCGCATTTTTCGGCGAAATGAATGTTTGCAAGCAAGCGATTCTTGTCTTCCGCCTCCATATATTCGGAAGCGGGAGTTTTTACATATAATGCCGAAAAGGACGCGTGAAACGCCCTTGCCATGGCTGCCGCAGTCTGAATGATTTTTGTGTTGGAAGGTGCAGATGACAGACAGACCAGAATGTGATCATTGTTATTTGCAAATCTTTCTCCCATTTGACTAATCCGTGTCTCCTTCGGTTTTTATTTTTTATTATATCATATTTTTTTAATAAAATCTACTTAAAACAGCTTTTATAATTATTTAATGTCTCAGTCAACTCCCTATCTTCTTCATCCAATATAACAACTGCGATTTTTTTATGTTTTTCTTTGAAAATTTCAATCTCGGAAATCATACTTTCGTAGTTTTCCGTATCAAGAAATTCAAGCGGACTGCATTGTTCTTCTTGTTCTTTTTCAATTGCTTTCCTGTTTTCCTCCAAGAAAGCATCGAGCCTTTTCATAATGAAAAAGCCGAAAACTATAACTGCTGTTACTGCGATAATAACAGTCACATCTTTCATAAGGTCGCCTTCTTTTGAAGCGGTTAAATATCAAAACACTTTTGCAGTGCTTTGTATTGTCCGAGCACCAAAAGCGTTTCCTCTTCGGAAAGGACTGTGTCGGCGGTAACAACCGCATTGATTTTTCCGTTTTTCTTTGTGGCGATGATATTTACATTGTATTTTCTGCGAATATCTATCTCTGCAATTGATTTTCCCACCCATGCCTGCGGAACGGACACTTCAAAAATCGAACAGGAATCACCGAGTCCTATATAATCGAGAATATGGTCGGATGTATATCGGATTGCAGCCCATGTGGCAAGTTGCTTTTCAGGGTAGATAATTTCGTCCGCGCCGTTACGCAGAAGGAATTTTGCCTGTACATCCTGTTCGGCACGAGACACAACCTTTTGCGCGCCCAATTCCTTTAATAAGCAGGTTGTTTCAAGCGAACTCTGAAAATCCCCACTGATTGTTACGATACAAACATCGTAATTTTTTATACCGAGAGATTTCAGCAACGCTTCGCTTGTGCTGTCACCGATTTGTCCGTTAGTCACATATGGCATAGCATCGTTAATTCTTTCCTCATTTTCGTCTACTGCCATGATCTCATGTCCCAATTCGTGCAATTTCATTGCTATGTATTTCCCGAAACGTCCGAGACCTATCAATAAAACAGATTTTGTTTTCATATAAATATCCTCCTCAGCTCAGCCGACGGCAATTGTATCCGCCGGAAGTTTTGCTACTTGCTTTTTATTTGCTCCGAAAGCGGCATAGATCAGCGTTAATCCGCCCACCCGACCGAAGAACATGGACATAATCAGAATCATTTTAGAAGCACTTCCGAGTGTCGGAGTAATGCCGAGTGTCAGTCCTACCGTACCTACGGCGGAGGCTGTTTCGTAAAGACATGATGTGATAGGCAAATTTTCAATCGTACTGATAGCCATTCCGCCAACCAAAAACAGAGTTATGTACATCAAAAATACTGCCGAAG